>Ga0214542_1003580_pt1 | contig 31512 bp, 18 predicted proteins | sample CNSS1metaG_FD_160096 | JGI IMG/M metagenome (GOLD analysis project Ga0214542, IMG submission 160096) | Root nodule microbial communities from cowpea collected in UCLA plant growth center, Los Angeles, California, USA - CNSS1 | ecosystem: Host-associated > Plants > Roots > Nodule | place: USA...
AAATTGATTTATGGAATGAAGGAATTGTGAAATGCATCTTTGGGTTATGTTTTGGTGTAAGGAGGTGTTAAGTCGTGTTCTCATTATTTTTGTGATTATGTATGGAGAATTAGTTGCATTTGAAAATGTGGAATTATAAAGGGGTAATTTCATTCTTATGGATGGAGATGATAACAAGTTTCTTTAATGGTTGAATTCATGGTGTGGTAGTGCTATTTGGGAGTAAGTTTATTGATAAGAAAAGATATTTTTTTGTCTACAATTGCTGTCAATTTTTTTTTGTGGTGAATATGAGTTGAGATAGATGGAAAAATTTGTCTTTGAGGATGGCGTTAAGATGTTTAATCTAATTACTTTAATTTTTTATTTGGATGAATCAATGGGGAAATTAGGGATTTTCATCTTCATCTTGTTACCATGTGAATTTATTTGAGGTTGGGGCAATGGTTGTAAATATAACTTGTTTTCCTTTGGAGTGTTAATTATGGTTGAGATAAGCATGATTTTATATGGGTTTTTGGTTGAGACTACGGAATTTTGTGAAGTGTTAGACGTTGGTGGTAAGTTGATTAGAAATTTTGTTTAAAGTATTTGATGAACTGAATTTTATCATTTAGAAAAGTAGAGGTGAAATGTTATAATAAAATTGTTTTGTTGTTGTTCTTGAGCATATGGGGAATCCATGGTGTAATAGCAATTGGAGATGTTTTCTTATGAGGATGAAATTATGATTTATGTTGGATTACTATAAATTGGTTAAATTTGGGGTCTTGGATAAAGTTAGTGGAGTGAGTATGGTTCCTAAAGGTACTATTAATTTGGGTTCAACTGTAGTAAGATTTTATGAGTTTATTAAGAATCCAACAGTTGTGTCAATGCTTGGGTGAATTTTAGTTCTTGGTTTGCCTCTTTCTTTTTTCAAAGCCAAATCAACAAGTTGTTGTAAAATACCCTAGTCACTTGTGGGACTCACTGTTTTAGCTCTTGCGCATTCAAAGCCAAATCTACAGGTTGTGGGAGAATCCACTGATCACTTGTGGGACTCGCTGTTTTGACTCTTGTATATTCAAAGATAAATTCACAGGTTGTGGAAGAATCCACAAGTCATTTGTGAAGCTCGCTGGTTCGCATTTTTGTTTTCTAAAGCTAAATCCATAGGTTGTGGTAAACTCCACTAGTCACACGTGGAACTTACTGTTTTGTTGGCGTGGTTTGTTTTAACATGATGTTGTTGCTAGTTTAAAAATGTGTTGTTTATGTATTATTTAGTGCAGAATTTTTGGGTGAATTGTATGTTATTATCCTTAAGTGTAAGGGAATAATGCTTGGGGTTATGCAAAGATAATGATTTATGATTAATTTGATGATGATGCGACACGATATGATGTAGTTGCATGATGAGTCGAGGTATGTTTGATCATGTGTTGAGATATGATATGTATGGGTGTACATATGTGATGAGACAGTATGAACTCTTTGATAGTTGTAAAGCCAGGATGGTTTCTTTACCCAGAGGACTTTGTTGAGTTAGGGTAAAGGGGTTTCGTTCCCTTGTAAGTCTATGGCATGAGCTTAGCAAGAGTACTCCACCCAAGGCTTTGTCGAGCGGGTGGAGTTGTTGCTAGTAAGTCTACGGAAAGTAGGGGAATGGACTTTTCCTAGAGGTGTTGGTGCGCATGAAAGGTATATTGGTTAGCTATGAGAGAATGTAATACCGTTAATATTACTTGGTGGTAATATTTTGATGAGTTTAAGTTGTGGTGTTGAGAACAAGTGTTGGTGGCGTTTTTTTTATGAAAGAGTTTTGTTACATCATAATTTGCTATGTGATTTACATGTTAATATGCCTATTATATGATGTGATACATGGTTAGCTCACCCTTGCATGTTTGTGGATGTGGTTTCCACTTGCGATGATCGTATGACTTGCGTTATACGAGAGTAAAGGTTGATGTAGATACTGCTGGAGAAGCTTAGCTGTGAGGAGTTCGTGGGGAAGCTTTGGGAAGTTTTATTTTCACCTTTGAAAATGTTTCTCTGAAATAAAATCTAATAGTGTAGTGGTTTTCGAGTTTTCACTTGAAGGATTTGATATTTAACCTCATTGAACGATTTAAGTTATTTGATTATATGAGTTATGTTTTCTCCTTGATGAATAAAGAGGTTGGATGAATCTTTTACCAGGTGTTTTTGTTAGATGTTTTTCTTAGATGAAAATAATGGTGAAAATTCCTATTTTATACGATGGTATTGAAGGTTGTGCTTCATATAAAAAAAATATCTTACACGTGACATCTCGAAAGGGGTGTTACACTCTCCACCTAGGTGAGAGATGTTTGTGTTGGGCGAAGGGAGATCTCGCCCAAGCGAGATGAGCTCGCCTAAGCCAGGCTTCGCAAGTAAGCCATTGTAGCACGTTCGCTCAGGCGAGAAAGCTTAGCCTAAGCAAGACAGGCTTGGTCGCTGAAGCTAAGGCTTCTAGCCCAAGCGAGTTTAGTGCAGTTTTTGTGTGTTGTTTGTACGTATTGATGCGAACGTGGATCAGGAGATCTTGTGCCATGAGAGGGTAGGTTCATGGATGGTGGTTAACACATGATGGTATAAGTAGGGTGGTTCATATCCAGTTACTCTCGTGTGGGGATACGAGTGAGGTAGGTTCGTATGTTCCGTGCTCACACTTGAGAGATGCTGCGTGCGGGGAGGTACGTGAGCATCATAAATCCTAAGTCCATGGCTAACCTTGTTATGTGAATTTAAGGTTGGGAAGCCTTGGGGTACTAAGAACTTGGCCAAGGTCTAACTATAATAATATAACTGAAGGTATTTATATTATTTAATTGATCTGTTTTCCGTTTATTATTTAGCTCACCATTTCTGTTTGTGCTTGGCGATGATCGTGTAATTCTTACACGGGAGTAGTTGATGATACAAGTGATGCTACTAACACTTGAGACGGAGAGAGGGGTTAGCTTGGGATTCGAGCTAGGAACTTATTTATGTTTTCTGTTATCTTTCTTCGATTTTGGAAATTGTAATAAGACTATTTCTTTTTTTTTTAGCTTTAATTGATCTTTAGCGCTTTGAATAGTTTATGAATTTTCCCACGTTTGGGAATAATAAAATTTTGATGTTCTTTTCTTAATTATTTATTTTAAATAAATAATATCTAGTAGGGATGTTACAAATTTAAAGAAAAATGGTTGTTTAGCATCATGGTTATTGATACACGTGGCACACACAATAGAAAAGGTTGTACTGAGTGTAGGTGTAAGCTTTTCAATATCCCAAAAAGGACTTTTACAATGTCACAACGGGCATTAATAGCCAATTGTAGTCTAGAAATTATAAAGGAGGACTCTTTTCTTGTCAAGACAACTTACAATGCAAATTAAAAACTGGGTTTTGTGGCCCAACAAGAAAGCTTTCCCTAAGATACAAAATAAGGTGGGTTGATTGGGATGAACACCAAGTGCCTCTTAAGTTCTACATACTTGATTCAACTAACCGTGTAACATTAATGGTTCTACACTAATTCATGATTGTCAGGTACATGACGTAATTAATATATACTATACTTTACAAAAGATAAGAAAACCTTTGAGACCTAGTTATATTCTAAACAAAAGTATTAGGTTGTTAATTACTTATTTTATTCTTAAGTGAGTAACATAAATTTCTCAATGTGCTATAGGCAAAGTATACTATCCCAAGAAATCATGACAATGAATCCCCTCATGTTACGAAAGCAAACATCCCAATGACAAAAGGTGGTTATCTTATATTGCTCATATGCACACTAGTGTTGTCAATGTCACTCTATATGGACATGTAATATTTGTTATTTTTTAGTGTTCCTATATAAGCTATATCATGAGGATAAACTTATATCAAATTTTGTACACTTCAAAATTTCAGTAGTAATAAATCTTGTCGATAAATTTTATATCTTTGCAAGAAACTAAGTACTTTAATGCATATTCTTTTTATTTATCGTTTTACTTATATTAGGACGGAATGGTTTTATGCACATCAAATCCAAAATATGGAATAAGAAAAGTAGCAAGAAATGAAAATGGTTACATAGTTGGAATGTCGGTTTGTTATCCAAAGCCTGGTTCTATCAAGATTAAAGATGGTGAAATTCTAACACTAGAATCTGTATATAAAAACAAGTTTCGTACTAGGGCAATGTGTAAGGCCCAGTTTTATTTCTGCCTTAATGTTTAAGGGTTGGCCCATAGGGTGCTAAGGCCCTAAAATTGCTAGGGTTTCCAATTCAGATTCATTCTTGCACAATAGAACCTTACGAGTTGCCCCTCTTCCTTTCAGAACGCTCTGCTAGGGCTTAACTCCGATCTTGGCCAATATTTCTCGAGCTTTGTTTTGCTTTTCCGCTCCATGTAAGTGTTTCTCAAGCTCGTACTTGTATTCCCTAAAGCTTATTTTTCGTGTTCTTCCATTTAGGGTTCCATAGTAACTTTGTTCTTTTACTGTCCCGCTGTTCTTCCAGTTTCTAAGACTGTTTCTCGAACTGTTGCACTCCACAGTTGGTGTCGAAGTCTCGTATAAGCCCTTTCCAGGTAAGGGAAGCTAGGGTTTACAATTGTTTATGGTTTCTGCATGTTTTATGAGTTTAAGTCATATTCTTGAGGTGTGTTCGTGATTTGATTGCTGGATATTAGTCAAAATGTAATTTTGGGTGTTGTTTATGCATTTTGCACGAGTGAACAGTGGCGAGCTCTGGTTTTCTCGCCCAAGCGAGCCTGTCTCGCCTAGGCGAGACTAACAGAGACTCGCCCAAGCCTTCCTGCGGGAGCTGTCGCTTAGGTGACTCACCTCCATTTTGAGCGAGGTGTAATCTCGCTTAGGCGAGAAGGGACTCGCCTGAGCGAGAATTCGTAAGAGCCACTGTTCTACTGCCCAAGCTCTCGCCTAGGCGATAAGGGACTCGCCTAAGCAAGAGGATCTCCCTCGTCTGAGCGAGGTCTTCTAGCCTGAGCGAGACTGGGCGAGTTGTGTGCTATAATATGAATGGCTAATGATGTGGTTGCTTGTTTGCCTGGCTTGAATACTATACTTGAATGGTTTGAGGGATGATGCCTTGATTAATATATGAGGTTGAGGTGGAAATGATATATTGCTTTATTGTGTATGAGTTGGAAAGCATGAGTTGTATGATTGGTTGTTATACATGATATTAGTATTATGAGAACTTTCTGATTGGTTGGTGAAACATGTACAAAGTGTGGGTAGGGCGTAATTTCATGACTCTTGTAGTGAGAGCTCTTGGTGGTGCCTCATTTGTTGAACATAATCCCACGGACCTTCCTAAGAGGAGTCCTTGGTGGTGCCCCACCTATTGGACTTAATTCCACGACCCTCGTGGTGAGAGTTCATGGTGGTGCCTCAACATAAGGACGTAATTCCACGTGAGTATCGTGGTGGTGCCTCAAGGCCAGGATGTAATTCCATGAAGGCCACGTGGTGGTGCCTCTTGTAGGGGTGTAATTCCGTGAAGGCCTTGTGGTGACGCCTCATTGCTAGGACATAATTCCACTACCACGTGGTGGTGCCTCATTTTACGTATCCGGATAAGTCAAGTCTTGGGGTCTTAAATGATTTTGGTAATCCATGTGTGAATGTTTGCTATTCATGTTTGACTTGGAGACTGCATGTTGACTGTTGTGATATAAGATTTCTTTACACTAGCTTACCCTGTTTTGCTTGTTTGGTTGTGTTATATTTGGTTCTCTCCTATTGCGATGATCATCGATTCTATTGATGTGAGCATATGTGAGAACTCTTGGTAGTGGTAATGGTGATAGGAATGCTACAGCTTGATGGACTGGACGGGTATTGGGCCCACGATGGGGCCCATCGCTGAAGGATTTATTAGTTATGATTTTCTTGTCTGTACAAGACCTAATACTATTAGTTCACTAGTATACTTTGTTTTAGGCTGTGTGGGCCCCTTTTATGTTTTATGGATATGTTGGGGTACGAAGCACTTCATACCCCAAATCTTCGTACTCTCTAGATATTTATGTATGTGGCGTTTTTATTAAATGAGTTTTATCTATTTATTTGGGACGTTACACAATGGGACATTTCTACATTTATTTGGTAGAAGAAATACCAAACAAAGATTTGAAGACTTGATGTGAAATTATTTTGTTTATAGTTCTGTAATAGCTTATTTAATTTGTAGTATAATTGTAATACATGAATACAGTCCTATGTCATGAGTATTTGTCTTAATGTTATTTTGGTTTTGTTCCACCACTAGGTTTGTGATGGCGTTATTTTTTATACTGTTTTGTTTATATGATATTTAATTGGAAAAAAAAAATTATACTAACAACACACGAAAAAAATGTAATCTACAAATTGACCTTATAATTTAAAAGAATATAAAATGTGGATATTGAATTGGGATAAAAAATAAATATTCTTTGAAAATTTAATTATGTTGTGCTTCTATCTCTTTTATATATTCTAGCTTACCCTACTTTATGATTATGATTTCTGTATGCTATGATTAATGCTATATAAAGAGAATAGTGCAGGTGGAAGTACTTACAATTGAGAAGGGTGAGAGTTATTTGTTTTGTAGAGATTTTCGTAATTATATATCTTGTTTATATTCCTGGAGAATATATGACATTTTTCAATATACTTTTTAAAAAAAATATTTAAGATCCCTATAAACATATATTTAAATTATTTGCAAACGTGATATACATAATTAGACGAGTTGTGATAATGTTACTTCAATGAAAGGTATTACATATTTTATAAAATATTTATCAAGTTTTTAGAATACAACTCAATTATTCATTCTTATGTTTTTAAGCTTTTCACATCCATTTTTCAAATATATTGTATATTGTGTATTGTATAGTGACAGAACTTGGACAAAAAATTTAGGGTGCCAAATTAAATTTTTTTATATAAATTATTTTTCTAATTAAATAAATAAATTCTTCATTTCCTCTACTTAAACTATTTTCACATAGTGAATCACGTATGCACTTTTCAATTTATAATGTTTCTAATCCATTGAATTCACGAAACAGAGGTATTCAAATTTTTATTCCAATTCAAGGTTATTCAACTAATCCATTATATGTTGTGAAATTCATAATGCAGCCTAAGATACATCCATAAATTTTACAAAATTTTACCATATGTAACAAGAAACACAAAAATCATTAAATTTCATAATTTCAAGTTATATTAATTTGGATAAAAATATAATTAGGGTTCATGCCAATTTCATAAAAGAATTCCTAAATTCATAATTAGGGTTCATACTAATTTGGAAAAAACTTAATTTGGGAGAAACATCGTAATATGAGAATCATAAATTTAAGGTACATAAATCATAATAGAATACTAATATTGATTCTTCTGATTCTTGATGAAGTTGATCCTCCTCTCCATAATCGACTGTTGATTGAACCTTATGGTCAAAGGTAATAATTAATATCATCTTAAAAAATAATATGTATTACATGACATCTTTTACCTTGGGTTCTTTTTCATGACTTTCTTGTGTTCATATTTAGGTTTGTTCCTTCTAGTTGCTTCCCAAGCCATCACAAGGTCTATTAAGCAACAATGTCTGAAGCCTTGGGCAACATGGGGAGCAATACCTTCAGAAAACAAGGATCATTTTTGGCAGCGTTTTAAGATAACACATCATCAAACTTATTCTCTATGCCTTATTGTGTATGTTAAGAGTCAAATGCAATTTCATTCTATTGCTATTATACTTTAAATACCATGCATATTGTGTCATCAGAATGATTTATACTTGATTGATTGTTACAGATGAAGGTTCATTGGAGACTCAAGCATGAAGCTCAAATTCAAAAAATTTACACACCGAAGCATCTCATAGGCTCTTTGAGATGTTTAAAGATGTTAGGACTGTAGGAGAACGCCCTTATTAAGTTTAGGAGGATATCTGAAATAATTTGCTAGCACATTGAAATTCTCCTCTCTATCATAATAAATGTGCTACAGCCCAAAGAAACAAAGCTTCAGAATGTTTGAGTCATATTCAACACGTGAGTCTTCTAGAAGTAGATACATAATATCATTAGTGATTACATGTCATTAGATGATTTTGAGTAATGCTTGGTGCAAATTGTTTTCTTTGAGAATTTAATTATGTTGTGCTTCTATCTCTTTTATATATGCTAGTTTACTCTACTTTGTGATTATGATTCCTGTATGCTATGATTAGTGCTACATGGGAGGAGTGCAAGTGGAAGTGCTCACAAGTGAGAAGGGTGAGAGTTGTTTCTTTTGTAGAGATTTTTGTAATTATATATCTTGTTTATATTCTTGTAGATGATATGACATTTTTAAATTTATTTTGAAAAAAAAAATATACATTCAAGATCCTTGTAGACATGTATTTATAGAAACTAGATCATTTGTCATATGCAACAAAAAACACAAAATTGTTAAATTTCATATTAATTTGGGTAAAAATATAACTAGGGTTCATGCTAATTTCATAAAAGAATCCCTAAATTCATAATTAAGCTTCATACTAATTTGGAAAAAACTTAATTTGGGAGAAACATTGTAATAGGAGAATCATAAAATGTAGGATACATAAATCATAATAGAATATTAATCTTAATTCATGAGAGATATTGTGATAATCCATTCTTTCTGTTCTCTAATATCTATTCTCGATTTATCTCTTTACTTTTGTTCCTATCTCATACTTTCTTGACGAATTATTGAGAAATAATCTTATTATGACCAGAGACAGAACCCTAACATCTTTTATTAACCAACATCCATCAATTTTTTCTAAACAATAAATATATATATATATATATATATATATAAAGTTGTAAATTTTTTTACTAAATTTAATATAAATAAAATAGTATAATAATATATAAATATAATGTTAAAATATATAAAAATTAAAGTTAAAAAATATTGGAGGAGTCATGGCCCCCCCTCTTTCCTAAAGAAGGATCGCTGGTGTCAACGGATTCTAATTCTTTGGCTTATATGCCTTCTTTTGAGGATCTCACTTCCATTGTCGACAGTTTGTAGTTTACAACACTTAGATCCACCTCATTGTAATTCTGGGGTAATTCCTTTTTTTTATGCCTAAGGAATCAAGTTTTGCGGAATTGAAAATAATCTCTAAAAGAGCAAATATGCTTGATGAGAGGGAAAATTCTAATTATGAGAAAGATGATGAGTCAATTCAATCTAAAAAAATTTGGCCGGGAAAGTTTTAAAAACCTTACGTGGATTGTGAACAGGTTAGTTGATTATTAAGTTTTAGTCTCTTATTGTCGTTACATTGATTTATTTTTTCCATGTATTTAGTTAATTTTTTCATAATAGGTATTTTTTTCATTTGTACGATGTATTTTTATCATAAATTTTGTATAGTTCCTTCATCTTTTTTTTTTATATTTTTATGTTTTTTAAAAAAAAAAAACACACACAATCTTAATCTTCATACAGAGTGATGTGTAACAGATTTATAATTCACCTTAATAGCAAAAGTATCGGTCTTTAGGTATGATGCATTATTTATATACACGGATTAATTATTTGTTTCAGAAAAGCGTTGAAAATTACTACCGGTCAAAACAATTTGTTACACATTAAAAATATATGTAGTTTCTCATTGAATCACATGAGCGAATAAGAATGCACTTACGAGAAATGACTTTTTGAATATAATTAATTTTCGCATTTAAGCAACTCTGCATTATCTATCAAAACAAAATAATTTTATATATTGTAAAAAAATCAACCATTTTCAAATTATTTATTTCCAATATAAATTATACTATAAAATAATATTAAATTTTTAAACCAACCACACTCTAAACAGTATGTTATTATGTTAATTACATAAAATGCAAAATAAATATATATTGTGAAAGTCATATTTGAAAACAGTAAACAATAAAAAAGATTATAAAAAAACAACTTGAATAAGGTTAGAAAAAGCATTAAACATAGAAATTTATAATAAAAAACAATTAAAATTCACTTAAATTTATAAAATGTTACAAAACAATTATCGCAATAGTCAACCATATTGGTGTACGTAACAAATCTGGAAAATATGTAGTAACCTTTGGTAATTTAAAATTAGATTCTAGAGTACTTTTTCTTTTGCACTACTAGTATATTTTGATTGAGTTCTCAACAAGTCTATAAATTGGCTATTTGAATAAAATGTTGAATTAAATTTCCAAACAGTAATGCTGTTAAATTAATTTAATATATAATACATAATTTATAATTAAATTGAATTTAAATGCATGTTTGAAACATATTGACTGTGTTGAATTTAATTCAATCAGCATTTATTTTATTAATCTTTTAACTGATTTACATAATTGGTTTAAAAACTAGTTTAATAAAAGTGTTTGACCTTTGACCAGGATAGAAGACAATGTCCAATGCTATGCAAATTGGAACAATCATACTGAGCAGTTTGACTCACAAAGACAACATAACATTGAAAGCTCACATTATTTTAAATTTTATTAAAATTGTTTTAGACAAAAAAACACGCTCATACATTTATGTAAATGATGTATCTTGAAGATTATATCAAGTAACGTTTTAACCATATATATCTATAGTAAATGGTAATAGAAAGATGTGTACGTACCCATTACCAAAAGTACTTGTAAAATATATTATTCTTTATTATCAGTCAGATGTATAAATTAACAAATTTAATAGTATTTATTTAACATACAAATGGATGGATAAACATTGTACGAAGATATGTACTATTGTTTTTAGCATAATATAGGTTAAAGATTAATTTAATTATAGAGTGGTTATGGAGTTCGAAATGACGTAAATAGATGCATTTTTGAATTAATTAAACAACATTTTAAGCATAAATTTGCACAAAACCCTACATATCGGTGAACATAAGAAGAACCACGTTAACAAATTGATTAAAACCAAGAGAATCATTAATTGAAGAAATTCATTAAAAATAGATAAGTAGAAACACAGTCATGCTGAAACAACTTTTCATTCAACGAAAAAACACAATAAAACCAACGATATACTCTATAACACTTTCCTAATAGATATCAGTAAGATTCAAAAATCGTACAAAACAGAAAAAATATTGTGCATCAAGAGAGATCTTCATTCCGGTTGCTGTGTCTTGAATCCTATGATGTGGATTTGACATCATTCACCAGCCACCGATTCCGACATTAGCAGAGTTCAACATTGACAAGTCGCCACCCTTGTTGAAATTACTAGGGTTATGGTTACAACTATTATTGTTGTTGATGTTATTGTCATGATCATCCCTTTCTTGTTCTTCAGAACCGTATCTATAAATTTCAGGGTTCTCGAAGGTAGAAATGGTCAAGTTGACATCGTCACCGGCGACGACTCTACCGCCGACGAGGCCACCGAAGACTCGACCGTGAGAGGTGGAGAGGTGTATCCCAAAGGATAAGGAACGAGGAGGGGTGGCGCCGGGGAGAAGGGTGTATTGGTTGTTGTGTAAGTAGGAGCCAGTGAGGGAAAGTAAGTTGAAGGGTCCATGGAGCATGACGGCGGAGGAGCCACTGGGGACATGGCGGAGGGTGACGGTGGTGATGACACCGGAGGCACTGAGGATGGTGAGGCTGACATGGGTGCGCCGAGCGATGTTAATAATGGTTTCAATGATGTCATGTCCTGGAGCGACATTGACGATGAGAATCTTGATGTTGGGTTGTGGGAGAGTGTATTTGGGCTTGTTCTTGGAGCCTGGAGGTCTGCCACGTGGCTTCTTGGAGGGTGGAGTGGCAATAGGGAGATTCTGCCATTGTTGGTTTATGGTGGGTGGTGGCAGCGATGGAAGAGGACAGTGGGAGGAGCTGGTGTGGTGGTCCCAAGAGGATTCAGAATCTGAGTCTCCGGAGACTGAGATTTGGGAGAGGGAGATTGGCATGGAGTTGTTTGTCATTGTACTAGAAAAAATGTATATCAATTAAGACGAGTTTAAATAGAAGAGGAAAGATAGACGAAATGGTTGGATGAGAATATTGAAAGAACCAAGGTAAGATAATTGATTGTGAGGATTTGAAGCTTTGTTTGTGGGTGATTTATAGTGTGGTAGTAACGGTGATAAGAATGATGGACTTGTGACGAAGGTTTTAAATTTAGAAAGTTTTTTTTTTTTTTTTTTTACAAAAATGATTTAGTTTTACTAGAAATTTATTCAAAAAGAATATACTTTAAAAGTGTTACCCTAAATGGAAAAGTTTTATTTGGAAGTCTAAGTTCATTCGACTTGACTTGAGTATAGGTTGCCTTAAGACATCACCTAAAGTTGATTAGAGTCAACTATAAGATCAGACTAACTTAATTTTACTTGGATTAATGCAAATTTAGTTTCTTTTGGACCTGAGTTAACGTAGTTCGACCTGAGACCTTGATGATTCAATTCAACCTTGGATTTAGGATGATTTAACTAGACCTTGGCCCTAATATGACCTAACTAAACCATTTGACCAGAGTCGACTAGACTCAAACTTTGGTCAAGACAGGCTCGTCTCGACCTTCAGCCCGGGCTAATAAGTTTCAACCTTCATCGAGACCGACTCGACCTTGCGTAGGACAACTCGACTTGACTTCCAATCTGATCCAACTCTGCTCGACCTACTACCTTATCTGACTTGGTTCGACCTTAATCTTGGGCCGATCAACTAAACCTTCAACCTAGGCTGACTCGGCTCAACCATCAGCCGAGACTCACTTAGTTCAACCTTTGGCCTAAACTGACTCAGCTCAACCTTTAGGTTAAGTTGACTTTAACTCAAGCTTCAACCCAAAACGACTCTGATTAACCTTCCACCTAACCCAATTCAGCTCAATCTTCAACCTAAACTGACTATGTCCAACCTTAGACATAGACGACTTAACTTGACGCAGTTCTTAGTTACCTTGACTCGACTTAAACATACCTTGATTATCATTTTTTTCTAGATTAACATAAAATACTAGGAAATTGTACTATTATGTACGACTCTCTTCTTTTTTTAGTGAAATCACGCTCACTCACATGACTTCATTCTAATCATATCAACCACTTGGGCACGAAACTCAATCAAGTTATTTTGTATTTTGTCATGATTAGCAATATATTACAATGGATTAACATGGAACTCAAATTCAATACGAGCATAACCCTGCAATTTGTGTCTTCTTTTTATAAAACAACTAATGAACATCATCGTTTATAGAATACTATCAAGGAATGAAGGAAGCACACATGGTGATGATAGTTTTCATTATCAGACCTCTCATGATTTTATTATTTCCAATAGACCTTTCCTCTAAAATATAAGAGAAAACAAGGAAAAAAGTAGATAAGCAAATGTTCTTACGAGGTCGAAGTATATTATGTAAAGTCTCCTACAAAGCTTTAGAAGGTTCACAAACTCGAGCTCAACGGGTGCTCGTCCTTAAACGTTACAAACAATGGGGAGGTGCCTGCAAAAGACACTTAGATACCAAAGTCAGTTTGAGATGTCAAAGAATAAATGTCAATGAATACGTAATTAATGTACTTCATAAAATTTGTCTTTTACATTATGGTTCATGGGCCTTACCTAGTTGGCTTTGGTTTAAGTGACCTAATTACTTGATAATCAAATTAAGATAGTTGACCTTGGATTTAGCTATTCTAAATGATAAGCATGTCGAACCAGTCTATTTGAATAATTCAAGTACATCTCATCCTATAGGGTTGACATGTACCCGACCAGGTCGTCTACCTTATGGGACCTAGTTAACCTAAGTGGTACTGTTCGAACCAATTTCTCAAACAAGCAAACAAGAAAAGCAAAAAGATGAAAAACACAAGTCTTAAAGTCAAAAGAGTATCCTTCCATTAAGTTCAAAAAGTCCATACCAAAGGGCCTTAATATATTTGGCTGAGATATGAAAAACCTATTCTACGTACTAAAATGAAAACATAAGTTACTACTCTTCTACGACATCTTGAGCATTCTCTATTTCTTCATCAATAATTTGGCTAACGGTGGAAGAAGGACTCATCTTGATTGTTCCCTCATCATCATGGTCATCCTCAGCATCCTCGGCCACATGCTTAGTAGCCTTAACGGTCGTTATCTCTACAACATCAACTAGGTGGCCATCATATATATCCAGATTCACACTAAAACGGGCATCAGTAGTCGACACCTCTTTGTATAAGAATTCATCTTGCCTTAATTAGCGCTTTCTAGAAACCATTAATATGCTCAAAGATTAACATATTGCTAAAGAGTGGCAATCTCAACCACGACTTCTTCAATTTTCTCCTCCTTCAACTTCTTCTAAGCACCAAGTAGTGTGCCTTCCAACCTTTGAATTTCCTGATCTCCTCCTCATGGGATTTCTTCTCAATGGCCCATTTATATTGCTTAATGTCCACCTTCTTCAAAATAGCAAGTTCCTCCATAACCTTTTTCTTGCCCTCATTAGCCAGTTCCTTCTATAGAAAATTAGCTACCCTCTAGCTCATCACCATGGATCACGCTTGGAATTCCAACAAGGCCTTTATGGCAACATTAGGCTCCATTGTATAAATAAGTTCTGACTCTTGGTCAATTAGATTAAGATCCATGTTTTTCCTCATCCAGATCCTACAATCGCTGATGATTCTCCACTTCAACCTGAGTCAAGTTTGGAACATTATCCTACCCCTTATTTTTTAAGCAACCTTAACCATTCGCTTTCTCAACTTGACGAACACATCCTCGTCCACACCCACCTTTGTAGAATGTTCAACCATATAGCATGCAAAAATACAAATTTTTCATATTAGCCAAATTACACTAGTCATGGAAAAAGGTAAACTCATTGTATATATCATTAGTCAGCTTAGGAGAAAGATAACAATGTTCTATGTTAGGATCTTCATGGGAAGTTGTTCCAACACTTCCATTATTTGTCTACTCTTTGAGCAGAGCAAACTCTTGGGGACCTCTTTGCATCTCTGAGGATTTATTGTCAGTAGAACGAAAATTTTGGTTTACAATCATCACCATAAAAATCTGACCTCTCGATTAAGGTCATGGCAACCTTGAAGTTTGACCTCCCCACCAAAGATAACCCCTTAATCGGATCCTTAGGACGGGTAACATAAAAATAAAGAATGCTCTTAGGGGTGGGGGACAAATACAAGGCTTGGCAAATAAGTCAAAAAACTTGTACACCACACCAGTTGTTTGGATGAAGTTAAGTGTGAGCAACATTCAAAAGACAAAGAACACCCATGGTGAACTCGTCAAACAAAAGTCAAGCATGTAAATGATACGAAAATTCCATGTATACATAAAAGAATTATCTTCATCCCTTTTGCAGCCATGGCATACATCGTCTATGCTGCCTAGTCTCTTAAGAGACACTATATCAAGACTTACTCCTTGGTTAGAAACATATATATTGTTAAGCCAAGAAGTCCAAATTCAGGACCACCAGAACTTGGAAGATGCAAGTTGAACCTCCTCATGAACCCAATTCTCTTAGGCAAGGAACTCTAAGCATGTTCTTCGGGAGGATCCTCCTTACACTCCCTGGTAACCTCCATGGTCACCCTCAGCACCCTAGACAAAGAATCGCCAGACAACCCTAAAGGTCGGCTACTACCCGACCCTTTATATGCACTCACATTGGAACCAATGAACGACATACCTCGAAATACTTGACCCTTTGTATTTCTCATAAGAAATTCGTAGGGGAAGGTAACAAAAGTAGAAGAAAACTCAGGAAATTTGGTGAAAAAAGTGACAAAATGAAACACTATTTATAGAATGGACTGCAATGTTTCACCTTCCCAACCCATCCCATGCCAATATGTAAGCCTTCAAAAAAATCCCAATCATCTCGACTCTTCAACTTCCAAAAAACACATTGATCCTAGCAAAACTCTAACAACCATATGCTCATGTCCGAATCAAGACTCTACACCTATCCAAACATATCAAACCTCTTTGTCGCTTTAGCTCCTTGATGTTGGGGGGCTACTATACCTATAGGTTCATATGACCAAAGAAATACAAAATTTCTTTGCAAAGATCTAGAGGTTGAGAAGCCAATAATTGAGTAACTGTGATCGCTTCCTTAAAAGTCTTTAACATAGGACATGTTAAGACTATGAGGCTAGTGTGTTGTGCACGGCCAAGATGCCCCATAAGGTACACAGATTGGCCGGCTACATGTTGCCCCTCTAGGATAACATATACTCAATTACGCCAATAAACTAGTTCGACATGATTATCATTTAGAATAGTTAAATCTAAGGTTAGCCATCTTAATATAATTATTAGGTACTCAATTATTGGTCACTTAAACCAAAGCCCAACAAGGTCATGCCCATGAAACATAAATAAAAGGCACATTTTACAAAGTACATTGATTACATATTCATTTATCAGGTAATTAGCTCACTTAAACCAAAACCCAACTAGGTCATGCCCATGAAACATAAATAAAAGGCACATTTTACAAAGTACATTGATTACATATTCATTGGCATTTATTCTATAAAATCTCAGACTGAATTTGGTATCAAAGTGTCTTTTGCAAGCATTCCCCCCTCCGTCTGTGATGTTTGAGGAAGAGTACCCTTTGAACTCGTGTTCATGAACCCTTTAAAGCTTTCTAGTAGACTTGATATAATATACTTTGACCTTGTAAGAACAACAAACATAATTTCACTAAAATAAAAGAGAGAAGTCATATTAAAGAGCACGACTTCATATTTAAAAATAATTGAAGTCGTGCATTGTTCCACATGTTCTTCTTTTCAAATTATATTCTTTATAACTTGATCATTTTGATAATTTTTTAAAAATTTACTGATTTGGATCACTTTAAATAAAACTAACTTTTTGTAAAATAAATAAAAGAGAAGATGATAGTGCTATGGTTTCTAGGAGCCAAGATCATAAAAAAATACAAAAGAAAAATTTAATGATTAAGTCAATTTGTTTATTAAAAATAATATATAATTAATGGTAAGAATTAGTAAAATATTTTGAAATCATATATAGAAAAAAATGATATTCCCATGGACATATGTAAAGAGGGTTCAAGGAAACCTTTCTTCATGCTCCTTCTCATCACCAATCATCTTAGCTGTAAAAATAGGGTTCACATCTAGAGCTTCACCATGGTTCCTCTTACAAACAAATGTTGTGGGTCTTTGTCTTGTACCATCTTTGTTGCTTCAAACATGGGTAGATCCAACACCTCTTGTCCTAGCCATTTCTCTATATGGAAATCATCACATAAAAAATTATCATAACAATAGGCAACTAAGTTTGATCAGCTCCTTAACAAATGATAAAATTGAACCCAACCAACAAAAGCAATAAATGCAACAGAAAAAAATTCAATACACATGCCAGATTGTCCAATTTGAAAGTCATTACCATATCCCAGAACTTGTTTTAGAAAGGCCAATCCATTAAAATTGTCCTGAATTGAACAATATATCGAAAGGATTCTAGGATCTAGTAATAACTTCTAGATTTAGCAGTTTAGTATGTATTGGAACCTTTCTTCCCTTTTCCTCCTCCCCGCGGGCACCCATTTTCTCCTAAAACACAGCTATCACATTATGCAAAAATAGTTGGACATACTTATTCTTCTGCACCAAACAAAAAAGACATTATAGAGCAAGCGAGATTGATAGAGGTGTAGTCTGATCTTCTAAATGTGATGGAGGTGCGGCTTGGAGGTGTAGTGGTATAGATAAAGAGGTGCACGTTGTTTGTCGACGAGACCAGTGGAGATAGGGGGCATCGATTGTTGTATTTTATGATTTATTATATAAAATTAATATTCCCTATTTTCTTATTATTATGGATTGACATTAATCAATAAATTAAATGATTTGTTAGAATCAATTACATTGCGCATTGTTATTATTTTTATAGGTAATATATAATTTTTTGAGTTTCTGATAAACGGTTTGTGATGGGTTGGACTGTTCAGTAAACGGTCTGTGATAGAATTGAATAATCAGTTATATTTTTAAGAGGTCCCTAGTCTTTGCTGGTAGGATATAAAATCAATACCCCATTAATCAATTTTAAGTAATAACGTAAAACCACACTTTTGATATACGATCTAAATAACCTATCTATAAAAAAGAGAGCAATAACGTCTCATACGTGCATCCATGAATCCTTCATTGATTCTGGGTACACAATCCTTTGAACTCATACTTGAATATATTATATTGTTGTGTCTTATATTTTTATTCCTATCAATTGGTATCAAAGCCAATAAGATACAAAATATAATTGTTCATTTTGGAAGTGCATTTTAATTTTCATAACTGTGCATCTTAATATTATATTGGAGATCTTAACTTTCTTGTTTGATTAAAAAATTTATTAATGGGTTTAATTAATTGCCATGAACATTAATAAGCTATTTGTCTCATTTCATACGTGAAACTCTCGTAAGCACCCAAACATTTATGACTAAAAACCTCAATTTCATTCATTCTCGTTTTTCTGTGTTGCTACAATGGTGGAATTAATGAAAATTAATGGATTTTGATAGGTGATTAAAATTATTGAAATCCCATATTAAGGAACCCTAACCCTAATTAAAATCTCTTTTGAACCCTTTTTTTTCTTGCTAGGAAATTGAACGGCCTGTCAACGACGGTGGAGCTATGGCGCGTTTGTCTTGTTGAGTCTTTGTCACTAGTGCGGCAAAGTGCAGTATTGATATCGCAGAGTTTCCCATCCATGGTGGTTTAGTGAGGTTTCGTCGCTTAAGGACCCTTTCGCGAGTGGTTCGCAACAGTTGCAACGGTGGTTCTGTCGTAGAGGCTCGTAGTTTTTTCTTTCGCGATGGTGAAAACAATGGTCGTTTGCTCGCACTAGTGGTCTTTATTCTCATCGCAATGGCTTGCAATTTTCTTCTCTCGTGATGGGATGCGATTTTACTCATGCTTAAGAGTCATAGTTGTTGTAGGCGACGTCGACCGATTGGTTTCTAGTCTAGCGTAGCAGTGGTGGGTTTTCACGGTGTTGGACCTGCGTGCTAGTAGCCTACATTACGCACAATAGTGGTGAACGACAATGGCAGCGGAGGTTCTGCATCCACTGTTGTATGTTGTTTTCGTTTCTTGTGAAACCTTCTCGTGAATGCTTCTGGTTTTGCTGCTATGATCTAGGTGGTTTCCGGCGGCCTACATGGTGTGTTGGTGGCTTATGGTGGCTGACGGTAATGTTTTGGTGGCTTACGTTTTGCACCCTGTGGCCTACGTTTTGCACTAGATTTTGAACCAATTTTTAGATTAAAAAAACATTATTATTATTATTATTATTATTATTATGATTTCATGCATTATATAATTTTATTATATTTTTGTTAAGCATGATATAATTTTGTGGGAATAATTTAATTTAATTATTAATTAATTAATATGATATTACATTAATTTTAATCACGCCCTATCGGTATTTTGTTATTAATGTATTTTATTTTTCTTGATATAATGTATTTTGAATTTTATTATGTCAATTATTTGTCTTGTACTTTATCGGTATTAGATTTCTTTTGACATGAGATGTGCATTGTATTTTTATTCTAATTATATTTCTTATTTATTATGATTCAGGACCCTTAGGCAAGACCATAATGAATGAGAAATTTGGTATTATAGGTCTATCTTGTTGTGTATTCAGAAAAATTTATTTTTGTTTATATACACACTAAATGTGCGTATTAAATGTTTCTTTGTTATTTTGATACCAACTTCTTTGCCTATGCAATTGACTTTCATCAAAACTTTAAATGGGATAAATTTTGAGGATTGGAAAGAATCTCTGGATTTGCATCTGGCAATTACCAATATGGACTTTTCTTTGAGAGAGGAAGAAATTCCAACTCTTACCCCTAAGTCCACTGGTGTCCAGAGAGCTCCTCGTGAAAAATGGGAACACTCGAATAGGGTGTGTCTGATGGTGATGAAATACACCATGGAGAAGTCTATTCGATAGAGCATTCCAGATAATGATAATGCTAAGGATTGTTTGAGATCAGTTGGTGAGAAGTTTAAGACTTTTGATAAAGCTCAAAAGGGTCATTGTTTGTCACTTCTTGAAAAGACCAAATATGATGGTGTCAGTGGTGTTTGTGAGCATATGATGAAGCTTGTGCACTATTATAACAAACTCAAGTCTCTAAGAGTGGAGATAGGTGATAGTTATTTGATTTGGCAGGTTATGGAATCTCTTCCTTCTTACTTTGATGTGTTGAAGTTTTACAACACTTAGAAGGAGGAATGGACAATTTATGAGATGATAACTATTATTTATCAAGAGGAAGCATCAATTAAAAATTCCAGGTCTCATAGTGTGCAGTTCACCGCTACTAATTTTGGAACTAAACCTGTGAAAAAGGGTTTCAAGGCAAATCTCGTTATGAAAAGGGGAACACGGGAAAATTGTTAGTTGTTTTAGAGCCCAAGAAGAAGTGCTTCAAGGGAAATTATGCCTATTGTAAGAAATTTAGGCACAAGCTAGCTGACTGTTATATTCTTAAGAAGAATGTTGATAAGGAAGTTATACTCCTATATGCTCTAGCTTGTTTAGAATCTAATGTTGTTGATGTCTCTCCCAATTCTTGGTGGTTAGACTCTGGTGCCACTATTCGTGTTGTGAATGCTTTACAAGGGTTCACAAGCTTGAGAAAACCAAGTGATGTTAAGTCCAAAATTATCATGGGAGGTGGAGCTAGAGCATCAGTTGAAGATATAGGAGTAACTTCTTTAAATTTACCTTCTTTACATGTTTTGTTGTTGAAAGATGTTGTTTATGTACCTTCTATGAGAAGGAATTTGATTTCAGTTTCAATTTTGAATAAATGTGGCTACACTTTTGAATTTGGGAATGGTAAACTTGATGTTTATTTTAATTCAATTATTGTTGGCTCAGAAGTTTTATGCAATGGGCTTTACATGCTGAATATGAATGACATGTCTATTAATTCTATTATTGGACATAAGCGTAGTAGAATTGACGAAAATTCCTCTATGTTGTGGCATAGACATCTGAGGCATATTTCAAGGTCTCGGATTGAGAGGTTGATTAAATAGGGTATTCTGCATGATATGGATTTTTCTGATTTTGATATTTGTGTTCATTGCGTTAAAGACAAGTTTACCGCAAAAGTAAGAAATACAAGAGCAAACAAGAGTAATGATGTGTTAGAGCTTATTCATATTGATATATGTAGACCTATCACACCCACTTCCATGGGGGGATATAGGTATTTTATCACGTTTATAGACGATTATTCCAGATTGGGATGGATAGATCTCCGACAGGAAAAATCAAGTTCCTTGGATGTTTTTAAATCTTTCAAAGCTACTATTGAGTTGAAACAAGAAAGAAGATAAAATGTGTAAGGTTTGACAGAGGTGGAGAGTATTATGGTAGATATGATGAGACTGGAAGAAATCCTGGACCTTTTGCTAGATATCTTGATAAATGTGGTATTGAAGCTCAGTATACAATGCCTGGTACTCCTTAGCAAAATGGAAATGCAAAAAGGAGGAATCACACTCTTTTAAAGATGGTGAGATGTATGTTGAGTCATTCCTCTTTACAGGATTTCCTTTGGGGAGACACTTTAAGGATTGTTGTGTATATTCTTAATCTTATGAGCTCATGTTTGGGAAGAAGCCAAGTTTGAGACATTTCCATATGTGGGGTTGTAAGGCAGAGGTGAGCCTTATAATCCTCAATTGAAGAAACTTGATCTTAAGACTGTTAGTGGGTTCTTCATTGGTTATTGTGTGGGTTCTCATGGTAGCATGTTTTGCAGTCCTCCTCACTCCATGCAGGTTATTGAGTCTGACCTTGTCGTATTCTTTGAGGATTATTTGGACAGTGGGAGCAATTCACCCTGACCAGTTACTCTTAGAGAAGATTGTGTTGTTATTCCCGTGCCATCCTTTTATCTTCCTGTAGATAATGTGATTCTGGTTGTCCGTGATGAAAATGAATTTGTTCCAGATATTGTGGATGCCACATCACCTATAGTAGATGAACAAGTTCATAATGATGTTGTTTAAGAGGTTTCTTTGAGGAGATCTCAAAGAGTACGCAAGTCTTCTATACCTAATGATTATCTTATGTATCGTCAAGAGAATGAATATGATCTAAATGATATTGATGATCCTACTACTTTTGAAGAAGTTATTTCTAGTTCTCATGGTGTCGATTGGTTAAATGCTATGCATGATGAGTTAGCTTCTATGGCTCATAATGATGTTTGGGATCTTGTGGATTTGCCACTTAGGTGTAAACCAATTGGGTGTAAATGGGTCTTCAAGACTAGGCATAGTCCAGATGGAAAAGTTGAGAGATATAAAGCCAAACTTGTAGCAAAAGGCTATAGTCAAAGGGATGGCATTAATTATAAGAAGACTTTCTCATCGGTCTCTACTAAGGATGTTTTTCGTGTTTTTATGGCTTTAGTAGCTCATTTTGATTTGGAGCTTCATCAAATGGATGTCAAAACAACTTTTCTTAATGGAGATTTATTTGAAGAAGTGTATATGGTTCAACCTGATGGCTTTGCTAAAAAAAGGCAAAGAGGATTTAGTTTGTTGGTTGAACAAGTCTATTTATGGGCTGAGACAAGCTTCTAAACAATGGTATTTAAAATTTGATCAAGTGATCACTTCTTTTGGGTTCAAGGAAAATGCCTCAAATCAATGCATTTACTTGAAGAAAAATGAGAGTCATTTCATTATTCTTGTCTTATATGTTGATGATATTTTTCTTGCTAGTAGTAGTGTTGAACTTTTGACTGAGACAAAATTTATATTAAATAGCCACTTTGATATGGAGGACCTTGGTGAGGCTTCTTTTGTTCTGGGATTCAGATCTCTCGTGATAGGTCACGTGGCATTCTTGGATTGTCTCAAAGAGGATATATTGATAAAGTCCTCAAAAGGTTTAACATGAATTCTTTCTCCTCACGTGCAACACCTGTTCAAAAAGGTGACAAACTCTCTAAATCTCAATGTCCTCAAAATGATAATGATAAAGTTGAAATGAAAATGGTCCTATATGGTTCCGCTATTGGTAGTTTAATGTATGCTCATGTTTGTACTCGTCCTGATATTGCTTTTGTTGTTAATGCTTTAGGGAGATACTTGAGCAACCCAGGTTTGGATCATTGGAAAGCCATTAAAAAGGTCTTTAGATATTTGCAAGGAACTAAGGATAATATGTTGACTTATAAGAAGTTTGATCAACTTCAGGTCATTGGTTACTCTGATTCTGATTTTGTTGGTTGCTCTGACGACCAAAAATCTACTTCTGGCTTTATTTTTATGATGGCAGGAGGAGTTATTTCTTGGAAGAGTGTTAAACAAACTCTTACAACTACTTCCACTATGGAGGCAGAGTATGTTGCTTGTTATGAAGCTACTTGTCAAGCTATGTGGCTTAAAAATTTGATTTCTAGCTTTCAAATTGTTGAAAGTATTTCTAGGCCACTTGTGATATATTGTGGCAACACTACTGTCGTGCATTTCTCTCAAAACAACAGAAGTTCTACTCACTCAAAGCATCTTGATATAAAGTTTTGGTTTGTTAGAGAGAAAGTTTTGGATTATCAAACTCGGATTGAGCATACTGCTACATAAAATATGTTAGCAGACCCACTAACTAAGACTTAGCCATTGGAGTTTCTCAAAATCATGTAACTCATATGGGTGTGGTTAAGTCTTGATGTACTAGGATAATGGGAGTTTGAGATTTACATTTTTTATTATTATGGTTTTCATGAGATTTAGATTTATCAATGACGTCATTTTCATTACATCTCTTTTAGCATATTAAAATTTAGGAACCATTTTGGGATCACATATTTATTATGTTTTGGTTATATTTTATTTACTATCTATTATTTATGAAATCTAAGCATATGGTAAGCATCCCTATCAGATATTATCTTTGTGATTCATGTTTATATTTCTTAATTGGTATTTGTGCTTGTATTGTAATTAATATAATTTATTTATTTATTAATGTTATCCAAGTGGGAGAATGTTGTATTTATATAATTTATTATATATAATTATTATTCTTTATTTTGTTATTATTATGGATTAACATTAATCAATAAATTAAATAATTTGTTAGTCTCAATTATATTGCACATCCTTATTATTTCTATGGGTAATATATAATTTTTTGGGTTTCTGATAAATGGTTTGTGATGAGTTGGATAGTTTAGTAAACGGTCTGTAATGAATTTAAATAATCAGTTACTTTTCTGAGAGGTCCCTGACATATGCTGATAAAATATAAAACGGATATCCATTAGTCAGTTTTAAGTAACAACGTACACTTTTGATATATGTTTTAGAATAACTTATCTATCAGAAAGAGAGCACTAATGCCTTATACGTGCTTCTATGGATCTTCATTGATTCCAGATACACAATCTTTTTAACTCAAACATAAATATATTATCTTGTTAACTCAAACTTAAATATATTATATTGTTGTGTCTTGATCCTATCATGCACGGTCTGAATAAGAAAGGGAAATATGGGGAGCAGGTGGACGGGGTGCAACAGCGGCGTAAATAAGAAAGGAAAAGATGGGAGAGAAAATCAAATTAAGATTTTTAATGCACTAAGGGTCAAAGTGGGATTTTAAAAGTTAGGAGTGCAGGAAGAATAAAATTGGGGTAGAGGAAGAAATGGCCTTCATAGAAATATTTCACAATCCATAATGTAACAGACTTGAGATTTTTTTTCATACTTTTCTATCAACTACTTGAAAGCTAGAGTTTGCTTCGACATCAAAGATAAACGTTTTGTCTTAAAAGTTGCATTTGTTTTTTTCTTTAGGATTTGCCATGTATTCCCTTGCGTATAAATGTGTGTGTACAGAATTCAAAATTTTTCAGCCACATATTTGTTGTTGATAATATAGTTATTAAACATTACATCTTATAATAACTTAAAAAAAAAAAAAAAAACTACATTTCTTCCGTCAAGCTATAAAATATACAACTATATTCTCATTATTAGTGGATAAAAAATCATTTTTTTATTGTTAAAAGTGTGTACACAACATTTTTTCATTAGTTTCTAAAACTATTAAAAAAATCCTCAAAAGTATCAATAATATCGGCATATACTTAGAGCAATAAATAAATAAACTGAGTTTAAAATTTTCCATGCCAGAGAAATGTTTCACCCTTCAGCACTTTTATTTCGTGAGAATTTACCTATCTTTCACAGAGTTTAACAATCATATGTCAACCCTGTACACTACATGAGAAGGAAAAGTTGATGAGAGGTTCCAACTATCAACTAAGTGATCCACATGATGTTAGCAAAATCAAAGTTGACTAAGCCATGGGGCAAAACTAGTGAACAAATACGCTACAATTGACACCTAAAATTGACCTATGGTAAAAATATGATGATAACATGTTTAAAAAAAACTTAAATTAAACTAAATTGGTTTTTACTTTTATTTTTGAAAACCTAGCTAAATATTTAAATTCTTCCCAAATGTTGAATCTCCTTTTTAAACTCAAGGTGGGACTTCCCAAAATTACATATATAATACGCTTTTACTTCTCTGTTCATGTAATTTTGGTTTTTGTTTTTAAACAGAAATCATGACTTCTATTGATGAAAATGTAATTATTATACTATTCTATTTCTAACCCGGTCTAAAAAGTTGTCCCTTTAATATTGTTATATTAATAACACCTCTCTTTCATGTTTGCTTAACTTTCCTCTTTCGTTTTCTTTGTTCAAAGTTCAGAGTTGATAGAATTTAAAGGGTGAAGAGTTTGGAAATCTAGCTAGGAAAATGGTTCTTAAGTTCGTGAAAGGAAGTCACAGGAATGCAAGAATAAGAAAAAGTCTGAACTTGATGAGTTAATGTTGCAGATAACCTACCTATACCAAACATGTCAGCATCTAAAACTGCATAACTGTCAACTTGGTTGTTGCAACTTCCATTTCTTCTGAACTTGACATTCTCCCATAAAATGTTGTCTTCTTAGTTTCACTTTTCTCGCACAGAAAAAACCAGACAAACCAATGGCAGCATGTTTGAATCCACCTAGGTTATCTAGCACTGAAGATGACTCTGTCATACTCTTCTCAACTTCTAATTCTCCGGAAGAGTCCATTAGTGCTTCTTCTTCCTCTTTCCACCACTCACCGCCACCATCACAGCAACAATTCAGAGCTGCATATAAACTTTCTGTGAGAAATCTCTCCTACACTTTGCAGCCTCACAAGACCACTTCCTTTTCATTTTGTCATCAGAGTAAAAAACCAGAGCCCTTGAATATACTCAACTCAATCTCTTTTATAGCCAGAAGTTCTGAGATTGTTGCTGTGGCTGGTCCTAGTGGAACAGGAAAGTCTACCCTTCTGCGAATCGTGGCAGGAAGGGTAAAAGATGAAGACTTTGATCCTAAAAGCATTTCAATCAATGATCACCCTATGACTAGTGCAGCTCAGTTGAGAAAGACATGTGGGTTTGTGGCACAAGAGGACAATTTGCTTCCTATGCTGACTGTGAGAGAAACTTTGCTGTTCAGTGCAAAGTTCAGGCTAAAAGAAATGACCCCAAAAGATAGAGAGTTGAGGGTAGAAAGCTTGTTGCAAGAGCTAGGACTTTCACATGTTGCTGATAGTTTTGTTGGGGATGAAGAGAATAGAGGGATATCTGGTGGAGAGAGGAAAAGAGTGTCAATTGGAGTTGACATGATTCACAATCCTCCAATTTTGCTCCTAGATGAACCAACTTCAGGTCTAGACAGCACTTCAGCTTTGCAAGTCATAGAGTTACTGTCATCAATTGTTAAAGCAAAGCATAGGATAGTGGTTCTTTCAATCCACCAACCCAGCTATAGAATATTGCAGTATGTTTCCAAGTTCTTGATCCTCTCTCATGGTTCTGTTGTTCACAACGGTAGCCTAGAACAACTAGAGGAAACCATAAGTAAACTGGGACTCCAAATCCCAACACAGCTGAATGCTTTAGAATTCTCCATGGAAATTATACGAGGATTGGAAGATTTCAGTTCCAAATATGTGGAAAAGGAGCCATTTCCACACCTCATGTGGGCAGAAGAAGAAGAAAACTGTGGTGGAATCCAAATTGTGCAATCACAGTTTACCAAGGAAAGTTTTAGCAGTGTTTGCTATGCATACTTGGTGGAGATACTGTTTTTGTGCTCAAGATTTTGGAAGATCATTTACAGAACAAAACAACTTTTCTTGGCCAGAACAATGCAAGCACTGGTTGGTGGCTTTGGTCTGGGAAGTGTTTATATAAAGGTAACAAGGGATGAAGGAGGAGTTGCAGAAAGGTTAGGACTATTTGCATTCAGTCTTAGTTTTCTCCTCTCTTCAACAGTTGAAGCACTTCCAATATACCTTCAAGAGAGGAGTGTTTTGATGAAAGAAGCCTCAAGGGGAGCCTATAGGATTTCCTCTTACATGATAGCCAACACTTTTGTTTTCCTTCCTTTCTTGTTTGTGGTATCCACACTTTTTGCGGTTCCTGTGTACTGGCTTGTAGGCCTCAACCCTTCTCTTTCTGCCTTCACCTTCTTCACTTTTGTGGTGTGGCTCATTGTGCTCATGGCAAGTTCTCTTGTGCTCTTCTTAAGTGCAGTGTCTCCTGATTTCATTTCAGGGAACTCTCTCATCTGCACAGTTCTTGGAGCCTTCTTTCTGTTCTCAGGGTACTTCATTCCAAGGGAGAGTATCCCAAAGTATTGGCTTTTCATGTACTATGTGTCCCTCTATAGGTACCCTTTGGATGCACTCCTCACAAATGAGTACTGGAATGTTAGAAATGAGTGTTTCTCTCATCAAACAGAAGGATCACAGTGCTTGATCACAGGTTTTGATGTGTTGAAGAGTAGAGGACTTGAAAGGGATAACAGGTGGATCAATGTGGGAATAATGCTCGCATTCTTTGTGTTGTATCGTGTGCTTTGTTGGATAATTCTTGCAAGAAAGGCCTCCAAAACAACAATATAATTAATAACAGTCATTGCTTCAAACTTGAAAACAAAAACATATAAGCTTCAAATATATGGCAGGTTCATTAGAGTTCACACTAAGAGAAGACTTGCTCCCATGCCTATAGTTAATGTATGATATGAAATTCTATGCTACAAACTTATTCTAGGAATAATGTATGAGTTTATGTCTCACTGTCCCATTATAAATGTCCTCTTTTCCCTTCTCTCTTGCAATGTAAAGGATGAAAGTAACTAGTAGGTTTTGTAGGAATGTGGAGTGTGAACCTTCTCTCTCATAGGTGACAAGACTAAAACGGTAAATATGATGACTTGAATGCTAGTTAGAATTGGAACAAAAGAGGAAGATCCCTTGAGTATATGACTATATGATTAAGAAAATATGAATGTACTCCCTCGATAAATATATCATATATATTTATAGGTTTCTGAGTCCTATGAAATGTGTTACAAACCGAAACCAATAATAATAAAATTTTACTACATATAAGATAGATTAACGTGATATATTATTTAATTATATTAACCATATATTGTATCGATATATAGTATAAAAAGATATTATAATATCAAGGGTTAAGTATGTTTTCAGTCTCTAAACTTTGACCCAAAATTGAAATTCGTCTCTTTTCGAAACTTCGATATATTTTAATCTCTAAACTTTAAAAATGAATGATTATAGTCTTTTTAACTCAATTAAGTCAACTTTTGTTGTATGGGTCGAATGCGTTTTCATGTTAGTATTGGAATTGTTTACACTCTTTGACACATTTATGATTTAATATCTGCTAGGAAATGTGTTTGACCCCTCATAAAAGTTAACATAATTGAATTAAAGGACTATATTCATTTTTAAAGTTTAGGGATTAAAATGTATCAAAATTTTGGATATGGACGAATTTCATTTTTGGATCAAAATTTTGGGACTAAAAACATATTTAACTCTAATATTAATATATCATATGCAGTGGTGGACTACGTTATGACAGATGGTATCATGGTCTCCCAAATTTTTTTATACTCATATAGTTTATTATATAATTTTAAATATATTTTTTTAAAATTTAATATTTTTAATATATTTTATAATTTTTTAATACTTATATAATTTTAAATATATTTTTTAAAAATTTAATATTTTTAATATATTTTATATATTTGATATTGTAAAAAAAATTTGTATTTATATCGATCCATAAGAAAAAGTTTTTTTATTGTTCAAATTTATTTTTCAATTTGACCTTTTTAATATTTTTTAAGTAAAAATAATTATTTTCTTAATATTGTTTTTTAAGTGATCATTTGTTTAATTTAACCATCTTTTTATTTAATTATTTTTTTTAAACTTGATCACTATAAATGAAATTAATTATAGTAAAATTATAAAAATTATTTATATTTAATTTTATAATTATAATAATAACAATAATTATAATTTTATTATTTTTTATTATCATAAAAAATAAATACAATACTTTACTAGTTTATATAAAAGATTTGGGTTACTCCTTTGGTTTTTATTTTAGTTCAAAAATATGAAGTTGGTACTCTAGTTTTTTTATCTAGTTTCAATTTGATCTCGATTTTTGAAAAAAATGATACAATTTTTTTTTTGTTAAATTTCTTAATTTGGATCAAGATTTTTCATAAAAATTGAAGTTGTGAATAATGATAGTTTTCTTTGTTGATATAATTGACATAATCCTAGTGTCAATTTGAATAAAAAAAATTGCTTCACTTCAAGAAATTTTACGAAAAGGATCAAATTGCATTCATTATAAAAAAATCGGGACCAATTTGAGACTAAAAAAATTAGAGGACTAATTTGACATTTTAAAACGAAAAAATGAACCAAAAATATAATTCAACCAAAATTTTAACACCTTCAAATTATTCACTGAAAATCCACCACTCATCATATAATCAAATTACCGAAATTTTGTCACATATTATAATTATATTCAGTAACCAATAAATATTTTTGTTAATATTATAGGTTACTTAAGCACATTATTATTGGTATATATTCTTTATTTAACTCATTTTTATCTAAATTGGAACTCAGAAGTCATACTTTAGTTTCTTATTATCTTTTAAGTATGAAATCAATTCTCATCTTGTATTAAAGTTTATGAAAATTAGACGCATTTACGTTTTCCTCTTAGGATTTCTAAAGACCATTCTGTTAATAAAATGTAATTTATTGATAATTTAACACCAAATCATAAACTATTTTGTTACTAAGTTATAATTTTAAGGGGCCATTTTGAATTTGTGTTTTACGTACGTTTAGATAAAAAAAAATCTCTTTTCTATATAGAAGAACAAAATGAAGGAGTGAAAGAAAAAAGTAATGAAAAAGAAAGATTCTATAAACGAAAAGAAAGAGATAAAAAAGAAGTTGAAAGATTAATTATTTAATTTATAAGAAATCGGTGAAGGAAATGTTATTTTATTTTTATTAATATTTTTAAATATCTATCATTCTTATAATAAAATATAAAAATAAAAAACTCATAATTCATTATAAGAGATATAAAATCAATTATGGAAGTTAAAAAACTACATAATTATATTTTTTTTATGCATCCCAAATAATTATGCACACCACATAAATAATCAAATATTTTAGACTTTCATTGCGTGAAGAAAAAACATATTTTTGGAAGATTTCATAATGTTCTATTTAGAAATCACTTCTATCAAATCAAATCAACCACGTTTTTTACTTATTTTTATTCTTTTTCAATTTTTCCTAGCTATCTAAATTATATGAAAACAAACACTTCTGGATATTACCCAAATACCACAACTTCAATCATTGAAACATGTCCATTTTACAGATTTTTTGGTCAATTACCTGTGTCCTGAAGAAGCTTTCCATGCTTTTAAAGCTTGAATCAATACTTGACTGTTATACCCTTCTTGCCCAACTTCTTTTTCGTTTTTTTGTTTGGCCTTTCCTGGAAGTGCTGGGTGGAGGGAATACTATGCACTGAGTTGATGGATGTTCCATCCGTTAATAAATGTTAGGTCAAAGTTGGATTGTGATAATTTTTTATTTTGTAAGGGTGTTGTTGCGTGGTTCCTTTCTCTGAATTTCCTACCTTTGTCAAGGTATGTCATTTCCATTCTTTAGTTTTTCGTATGTGGTTTATTTTTTTTCACTACTTGGAACATTTTAGTTTTCGATTGTTATTTCTTCTAGGTTCCTCAGTTTCAAGGTATGTCATTTATCATGTTTTGCCTTTTTATAGTTTTACTGAGGCATTTATGTTTTTTTTTTTCAGATTTTGGTTGTTATTTCGTATTTGGGTTTTGTCAGTGCTTCATTTCTTTACATTTGTCGAGTTCGACGAGGTATGTATTTTATGGTTTGTGGTTTACTTTTATTGA
>Ga0214542_1003587_pt1 | contig 31461 bp, 16 predicted proteins | sample CNSS1metaG_FD_160096 | JGI IMG/M metagenome (GOLD analysis project Ga0214542, IMG submission 160096) | Root nodule microbial communities from cowpea collected in UCLA plant growth center, Los Angeles, California, USA - CNSS1 | ecosystem: Host-associated > Plants > Roots > Nodule | place: USA...
AAAAAAAAAAAAAAAAAAAAAAAAAAAAAAAAAAAAAAAAAAAAAAAAAAAACTAAGCACCGGAACAACCACATCTCTACAAACCGAAACCGATAGTACTAACACTCGTTCGTCATCGCAAGCTACAAAAAAACAAAGCAACAAAAAGCGCGCGCATCAAATCGAAGATACGAATACAAACCAACGGTGTCGAGCGCTCGAAGGACCAGATAGAATATGCAAACCTGACAGAAAAAAAAAACGAAGTCAGTTGAGAAATAGCGGAATCTAAACAGAAGAAGAGACGGAGTAATCGAGAAGACACTAACCGCGTTGCGAAGGTCGGTACCGAGTTGCTGAATGACGAGCGCGAAGCTTCTAGAAACCTTGTGGAGCATAGTGTAACAGAAGGCCCAGTGCGGCTCCGGCGGGATCTGCTTCTCGGCGTTTCTGGCGGCCATTTTGAGCTTCATCAACGGGTAAAAGTCATCTGGATGCTTCAGAATCGATCTCAAACTCCCCATTCTCAAAGCTTCTTCTTCTTCTGCGTTCGAATTTGGATAACCACAATTCAGCTTTCTTTGGAGCTATTTGTAACTGCGCAATGGATCTTCGCTGCTCCGATGGTGACTACGAAGCCTTTTCGGTAAAGCAATTTTGGAAAGAGGGAATATATAACAATTTTTATTTTTATTTATTTTTTATTTGCGGTTGAAATTGAGAAGGTATATCGCTAGTCACACTCGTATCAGCTAGCAGTTGCCATTTTTTTTTATTTAGTAGACAAATTCGATTAAATGCACGTTTTGTCCGTTTGTCTGGACCGGGTCTGAATTTTTAATGGGAATCCTTCCTTAGCCTAGCCACCAAGCACTAACATTTCATTTTGGAGCCTTTTTCAATTAAAATTATTATTTTACCACTTTTAAATAATAATAATAATAATAATAAAGGTGGTTAACTGATAAATAATGGGTGGCGTGGGTGATATTAATACATGTCAATAATTGAAAAGTGTAAACAAAAATCCAGAGAAAAATAAACGTTGTAATTGTAAAGATAAAATAAATGGTACAGAATTATATCCTTTTTAGATTACTTCTAATCTAATATTTGTGGTGTTTTAAGTTTGGAGGAAATTACACTTGTGTCGTATTGTACGTAATGTAAGAATGATATTATCTGAATATATTTTATTTTATTTTATGTGAACCTCGTCCTTTCGAAACCTTTGTATGTTATTTTTCTTTATATAATGATTTTATAATATATATATATATATATATATATATATATATATATATATATATATATATATATATATATAGTATAACTTTTACATAATTATAAAGAATTATTTTTATAGTCTACAATCTTAAATTTAAGTTGTTTTGAAGTTGCTTTAGCATGTTTTAATAAGATTATATATCCAACTCAAGTCTTAATATTCTAGTTATAATTCTTGCGTTAAATATATTTTTAATTTATGTCTAAGATGTCTTTCAATAAATAAAAGAAAGTTAAATAATTTAAATATGATAAAAGAGACGAGTATCAATTTCTCAGGAAATGGAATAAAATGAATTATTGATATTTATTGAAAATATAAAAATATATGTTTAAGCTCCGTAAAAATATGTGTAAAATCATGATATATTGTTAGTTTTAATTGTTGATAACACAATATCGGAATTTAAGCTCCGTAAAACATATTGAAAATGACTGATTAAATAAATAAAAATATTGTCAAATTATTCAGAATTAAATGTATTTTTAGTATTACGAAAATTGTAATTAGTTTTATTTTAACCTGAATCTCTCGACTTTAAAAATGTTTAATCCTTTTAGAAGAATTGCATCCTAAATATCTAAAGCAGGAATATAAAACAACAATAAATGCAAAAGTTGTTGTCGTGAGTTAAGAAACCTACACAAACCAAACTAATTGTCTTCACTTATATTAGAGTCTCACATTTAAGACTTGTATCTGAAACAACTTTATTGAAACATATTGATATAATATAAAGATAGTCTTAAATTTAAGATTTTAAATCTTGAAAGTAAAAATTACTTATAACTTAAATGTAGTAACTAAATTAATTTTCAAGACTCGGAATATAAAATACTAAATAATATAATAAAATAGAAGTCAGTTAAACTAAAATAAAAGAATAAATGGATGTTATAAAATCTTTGCTCGAACTAATCACATAATAAATGCGATCAATAAGATAAGATAAAATCATAAAATCACCCAACTACTTATTATAAAGACATTTTGGGTGTTGCATACTTACTAACTTCCTAAGTTCTCCATCTTACATAATTACGTGATTATTAAACAAAGAAATACAGAGAGATTTTTATTTTAAACTAAGAAACATTTTAAAAAAAAATTAAATACGTTGACAATTGAAGAGATTTCATTCACATTGTCATAATTCTTTAAAGACAATGAAATGTTTTAAATTGACTAATATATAAAACCTATAGAAAAATAACTCCTTAAAATGTATTGATAAAATATTTTGTTTAAAAGTGATGCTTTAAAATACAAGGTTAAAATATTTTAATTTATTAAAATAGTAAAAATATTCAAAAAAACAAAAGTAAATGTTTATTTATGTATGTTTGTTTTTATAATAGATTAAATAGTTTTTTAGTAGAGAAATTAAAATTAATATTTTGATTCTTAAATTTTAAAAATAAATGAATATAATCATTTTAATTTAGTTGTTATTTTTTCTTACATGTTAAACATGTTTTTTACAGACAAACTTATTTAACACCTTTATTAATATTTTGAAATATTATTAAACTAAAATAATTTAAAATATAATTTTATTAATACCTGATGTAAAATAAATTGAATAAAAAAGTTATTAATAATTTGTTAACTTTAAAAATTGAAAAATGATAAATAATGATACAAATATAAATTAAATTAATATTGAAAGTATAAATATAGGTGTATGTATTATAGTCAATTCAATGAAATATTAAAAATATAAATCGAATGAGAATGTTCAACATTTAAAAAAAAATTGAAATGTATGTTGCTATAGCTAATTAATTTTAATAAAAAAAATTGCAAAAAAATGTAAAAGATAAACTTGTATAACACATCATCTCTACTATACTTGCTATGGCTTAATATAAGATGGGATTATCATTTTTATTATCTGATCACTAAATTATAATTATACTATCTAAATCATTTGATTTGTATATTGTTAGACGTGAACAATGAATATTAAATGAATTTTACTTTTCATGCATTTAGAAGTATTTATTAAATTAACCTTAATATACATTCTTAAACAAGTTTAAATTAATGAATAAGTTATTTGATGAAACTTAACTTAAACATTTAAATGAAAATTCGAATTCAAATTTTTAAAAAAGAAATCTCATTAAAAGCATTCAATCATGTTCTTCCATAAATGATATTTATTATGAAAATAAATGAAATTTATTTATAAAAATACCATTATCCATTTTGAATGTAATAATTTTCTTAACCCAATTTATGTGAATATTATATCTTGTCAGTTATTTTCTGTCATCATTATTTCTTATTATTGTTGAAAAAAAATCAAATATTAACAAGTATCAATATAAAACTATTAAATAAATAACACGCACCAGTCAAGAAAAAGAGAAGGAAAAAAAAAAGAAGAGAAAAAACGTTTTTTGTCACTGTTTATGACGTGGAGTGCAGTTATTAACTAACCTTTGTCACTATTTACACGCATTTTTTCCCACCAATTTGTTTATGCAGGCCACGCGAGACGCGAGAGACACGCTCACAGCGTGACTCACAAATATAATTATCAATCTATGTCTTCTCCTACACGCACCGAATATATGGAGCAGTACTTTCGGATTTAATTATAAATGTTGCAAAATTTATTAAATATTTTTATTTTATATATAATAAATATATTATTTTGATGACTTAATATTTAGAGGTTTTTGGTTAAAAATATGTTAAGTTGGATTCATATAATTTATTTCTGATAACTATTTTAATATTAAATAAGGTTTAGAAAATTATTTTTTGTATATATTTAAGTCTATTAAATATTTGATTTTAAATGAAATGCTTTATAAATTCATTGTTATATTGAGAAAATTACGTCGTACTATATGGTTTTTGTAAAATAATTTCTTTTATGTGAATTTTATCACTTGTTTTGTCCATTGAATGACTTAAATGGTAATTTAAAAAATTAAAATATGAATTAGTTAATTTTATAACTTTTAATCCAATATTAACTTTACTTTAGTATTCGTTTTAAATATGTATTAAGAGAAGGTAAGTATTTTGTAATGGGAAAGAGTAATGTATTTGTCCCAAGGTAATATTATTTTAAAGGTTAAATATGTGTTTGGCTCCTTAATTTTTAGTAAATTTTAGATTAATTTAGTTATTCATTTTTTTGAAATATGTGTATTTAATTATTTTAATCAAATTTTATTAAGTTTATTTGACATTTTAGACACGTTTTATAATAATATTTGACTTAACTTTAAAGTAAAAATGTGTCAAACAGTATAAACAATTCAAATATAAAATTGGGATTTCTAAAACGTTTGAAATAGAAATAGCAACGGGGCTGTGGTGCATTGAGGAAGAATATATATATATATATATATATATATATATTCTATTAATATGGAGATGCAGATAGTAATTATAGAGGTGCAGAATAACCTTGATTCCCAATGAGTAGATACATGTTTTTTAGCTAGTGCTGGGTTTCTTTGGACATGGACTTAAGAAAGGAATAATGGGAGTGAAAATAGTAAATTAGGGGAGTGGCGTGGGAAGTTATAAGTTTTAGCATTTGAAGTCAGAAATAAACTACTAAATAGAAATATTTATTTATTCTTTCTTTCCTCACCCCTCGTTTTGTTTTCTCAAAATCTCATTCATTCTTAAGTTTCGAGGGATTTCATCTCAGAAAAATAAAAAAAGATTGCGACAATTTTGGACTTGAAAAAGTCTCAATAAAGTTCATTTTTTATGCAGAGATTTATATTTGTCATATTATTTTACGAGACTTCTTCTTGCAATTCCAAAATTTCTTTTACACATCCAAACAATTTTAAATTCCAAAAATAGTCTTTGATTATTTAACAAGAGTAATACAAATCTCATTATTTCCGAATGTCGATTTTTAATAAATTATATTTTCGAATGTTGACCTTCGATCAAGTAGACTTTTCAATGTCGAAAAACATTTAACCACTAAAGTTAAATTATTATTTTTTAAATATCTTGTGAATGAGATAATTTTAAATTTATGGTTCCATCATAGATAAGTTCCTTGATCCCGTAAGACTTCTTTTCTTCTAATTCAAGTAAAATATGAAAAAGAAAACGAACTTAGCATCTTCATTCCTTGAACGCCTTAACCCTACCATAAAGAACAGTGTTGATTTCCCACTTGAAAATTTGTTTAAGATAAAAGTTTAAGTTAAGAACAATAATTAAAAACACTTAAAACCTCTTAAAATTATAATATCCTTAAACTGAGATGTTGTGCATATAGAAGGGAGAGTTTTCCTTTTATAAGAATAGATGTGAATGCAATAAGAATTTTTTTTAGAGTGCAGTAACACTTCCAAATGTTGTGTTATTAGAATCGTCAATTTTGGAATCAAAACTTTTGTCACTTGGTCCTTGCGTGATGTGTCGTTTCCTATTTTTTTAGGGATTGATAGATTAGTTTTTGTGATTTTGTCTGTGATAATAATGTCTTCTACCTCAAAGCTCGTTGATACCGGACGATTCCTCAAGTAACATGCCATTATCAATTCACTGTCATGTAAACATACTTGTTAAATCTCACTGTCATGTAAACACATTGTTAACTATCAGAATTCAATTATTGACTTCATCGTCCTTCCGACACATGGACCTTAAAAATTGATACTTGATGTAACTATTTGTAGCTAGCATCCATGTCCATAATTATATGATTTTTTTTTTTCTTTTAGTATCACATCCCAATTATTGTGTGTAGATATAATGAGGTTAAATTGAATTAATCATTTACATGGTTAATCCATCAGAAGGAGTTCACAAATAATTAACTTAACTCGGCTCAATTTTTGTGATAGTGAATTAATTGACTTCTTTGAATTTATTTATTATATTTATTATATTACACTTGAAATGTATTGACAAAATATATAAAGTTTGTAATAAATATATATTTATATTTATTTACTTTACCAAATACTGTTGTAGATTAAGTAATTTGACAAATAGATTAAATATTTAATTTATTTAAACATTTTTTACCTGCAGATGATTTAAATAAATTATAATATTTTAAAAAAATTACACTGTCAACCTACGTAATTGTAATAAAAAATATAAAAATCAATAAAAAATAAAAAATTATTTAAATTCGTTTAACCAGCAAGATATTAAATGAAATGGATCCAAATTGAACATGTGCTGGGTTAACCGACATTTTTCATCAAATTTTAAGGCATTTTGTCACAATTCTTCTTGTTTTATTATTTTCATAACATAATTTCTGAATTAAAAAAACATCTACAATTACTTTTCATAAATACTTTAACACAATTTCATGACAAATAATTCCACACACCATATATACAAAACTATGATAGTTTTGGAGAATAAACTATAAAAAAAAAAAAGAATCGTATATGTCTTTTACTTAATTCAAATTAAACAACTATTCATTAACTATCACAATTACAATTACATTGATATCAACCATTAAATAACACAATGATTCATCTAAATTAAGCAACATGACATGATATATTTTTCTTTTGGTAAAAAGAAAGTTGACTTAAAAAAGACAGGAACTAACTCTTCAATCATTCTCACAACTCAACTTCATATACTTTTTCATACAAGGCTGAACGTTGACTCTATATTTTTAAATATAAATTATCACAGTATATTTTCAGCCGTATGGTATAGATTGTGGATTCATTTACAATTAACGAATTCGAAAACGTAACTATCTTTGTATACTACCTAATATATAGATAATCGTTTTACCTTTAAAATGTACATGCATTTTTTTTTTAAATTTCAATGGAATACATATTATTTAGGTTTAAATATTTTTTTTTCTTATTTTTGTACTGTTTGTTATCACATCATATTTAAAATATTTTTTATTTTTATTGAATATTCATTTTCGTAATTTATGTTTTATTTGATTCTAAAATACCTAAAATACTTTTATCATTAAAAAAAAAAGAAATACTAAAATAAGTAAGTGAATATATTACTAGAAAAAGAAGAAAAGGATAGACAATCAGTTTGAAGTGTGGTGAGCCACTCAAGCCAGTGTTGGGTGGGAGGGAATACTCTGCTTCGTTTTCCTTCCCTCCACCAAAGCAGTGCAGAGAGCAAGAAATGGCATTCAAACTCAAATCACTACCTCTTTCTTACTCTCTTCACTCCTCTCCCCGCCAAAACCCTAATTTCACGCTTCTAAACCATCGTCTTCCTCGTCGTTTCTCTGCTCCTTCTCTTCCTCTCAGTCTCTCTCTCTCAACCACAGCTTCAGCATCCACGTTTCATCGCACCGCCTTCGTAACCGCTCGCGCTGTTCGAAGTGATGAAATCGTTGACGAAGGCGAAGAAGACAAAGATGAAGAATTATCGAGGCAGGGTGAGAAAAAGGAGCTAGTGAATCAAGGAATATGGAGTCAGATGAAGGACATTGTGATGTTTACAGGTCCAGCAACCGGACTTTGGATATGTGCACCACTCATGAGTCTCATCGATACTGCGGTCATTGGTCAGAGAAGCTCCGTTGAACTTGCTGCTCTAGGTATTGTAAGAGATTAATCGTCGCTCAATTCACATTATTAGGATTTCTCTTAATTATGAAAAATATGTCGTTTATCTTATTTTAGTTTCCTACGAGCAGGTCCTGGCACTGTTGTTTGTGATTACATGAGCTACGTGTTCATGTTTCTATCAATTGCCACTTCCAATATGGTTGCCACTGCCCTCGCTAAACAGGTTGGTAACAGGCACGTGAGATTATTGGATGCTATATAAGTTTAGCGTGTTTTCTTATCGAAAAACTGAGGCAAGGTGCTCATTAGGTCCAGATCTGTGATGTTGGCACCATCGATGCTCTTAAGTATAGTGACTGAAGTGAAGTTACTCTTATATGCTACAAGGGAAGATGGTGCCCTGCGGTTTATCTTATATATAGCTTGCATATGAGGACAACATAGAACTGTAAAATTGGTTCCCATCTATTTTTTTTTTTTTTTGTGTAGTGGTTTATCTTCACGAGAAAGTTTATGTGGTGGCTCTATATTGGTAGAATATATATATATTTTTTTTGTGGTGTTCACACCGGTACAAAGCTTAAATTTATGCATGTGTAGGAGCTAAAGGTCACAGTTTTGTCTCAGACGGACTAAACTTAGAATGAATACAACTGTAGGGACCAATGAATAATTTAACATAGCATTTGTGTGCAGTAAGGAGTCGGCCGGATAGAGAGTGATCAGGTACAACTAAATAACAGATTGTTTGAAATTAAATAAGCTATATTGTTATTATCTACAATTGTTATTATTGTAACTAGAAACCATATCTTCTTCTAGTTTCTAGGCTGCTGTTTCTCTGTTTATCTACTTAAACAAGTGTATACTGATGCAAAGATTAAGTGAATATACCAGATTGATTGATATATGTTGGTGATTACGAACTTAATTTCTAGCTTGACGTTTAATGTTGTCAAAATGTAAATATGAGGTGGTGCGATGATTTATCTGCTACTACTACTATTATTATTGTTATATATTATTATTATTATTATTATTATTATTATTTGATCTGGCTACATCTACACGATTCAATTTGTATACCCACCACTCTGCACTTCAGGACTTATACTGCTCTTTCACGAGTTTGTGTAGGACAAAGAAGAAGTACAGCACTACATATCTATCTTGCTTTTTGTTGGGTTATCTTGTGGCATTGCGATGCTTTTGTTCACTAGGCTATTTGGTGCTGCAATAATAACTGGTATTGAAAATGGAGTGTTTTCTCCATTTGTGCTCTTCAACTCATTTTGGATAGCTAGAATTCACTTGTTCTGAAAGGTTAGCTAGTAGAGTCAATCCCATAACTGATGATTTTGCTATTTATATGCCTTTTCAGCTTTCATCGGACCAAAGAATGCACACGTAGTACCTGCAGCTAGCAATTATGTAAAGGTTTGTTTCTACACGAGTTTATATCCTTTAAATTAAATAAAGACTGCAATCCGTGCTCTATAAATCTAGAAGTTATAGAACTATTATGAAGACAATTAATTTATCAGTTCATCAACTTTTTGTTTTTCTTGTAATTGTAGATGAAGGTATTATTTAACATTTATTTTTTTTTTTTTTTTACAAAGAGATAGAATCTTGTAAATAGGAATTTGCTACATTAATTATTTTTTAAACGATATGTGATAGTGTTCTCATCCGCTTATTTTGCTGCAGTGAATTTTCAGTTACAGTTTTCTTTTTCTTTTTTGAATTTTAGATTCGAGGCTTGGCATCGCCTGCCTTACTTGTTGGATGGGTTGCTCAGAGTGCAAGGTGCAAATATGCTATTTATTTCTAACATCAGATTCTCTGATGTAAGTAGTTTGAAAATTTTATGTCAAATCTGAGATACTGCTCCAGTCTTGGTATTCTGTTTCATGTAGTAATTGATATCAAGATGAAATACTGTTCAATATATTAGTAGATTATTCTTGATATTTTATTGGGTAAAATTCCTGTGCTTTGACATTTCTGAGACAGCATTCTATATCTGGAATATATGTTGTTTATCTCTCATATTTTAAGTAAAGTATGTGTTTCCTCTTTCTGTTTTTCTTTTTAAAAATAACTATAATTATGAATAATCTTTTAAAGTTTCTCTCATATTCGCAGAGCTTAATGCATACCAAGTATCAATGTTTGCTTTGTATGATTTAAAAAATATGCTAAGCATTGGCTTGTTAAATTAATTAATGGTTTTGGTATTCACGTTCTGCAGTCTTGGTATGAAAGATTCCTGGGGACCCTTGAAAGCTTTGGCTGCTGCTAGTTTTATAAATATAAGTGGTTGTATAATTTTGTGCATCTGTTTAGGCTACGGTATTGTAGGGGCAGCATGGGCTACAATGGTTTCACAAGTATGCTGAACTAACTCTTATTTATGATATTATATATATTGAATTGTATTATATACGGTTGTATTGTACTCATTCTCAAAGTACTAAGCTCATTGCGCACTGCTTTTCTCTTCCCTTGTTGCTCTAGGTTGTTGCTGCTTGCATGATGATTCACACTCTAAACAATAAGGGATATAATGCCCTTGCCTTCTCCATTCCTTCAGGGAAGGAACTTTTGACGATATTTGGGCTTGCGGCTCCTGTATTTATGACAATGATGTCAAAGGTTGTCTCTAGTGTAATACTAGATCTGTAGCTTTGAATACAGTAGTCTAACCTTTTAATATAATCTGAAGTTCTGATGTTTAGGTGGCTTTCTACTCACTACTTATATATTTTGCTACATCAATGGGTACACATACAATGGCTGCTCATCAAGTTAGTTTTATTTTCCTTTGCCTGCTGTTGAGTTTTTTTTTTTTGAAAACCAAATTCTAGGAGAGTAATAATTTAAATTCTTGCTTCAGGTCATGGTCCAAACGTATACCATGTGTACAGTATGGGGTGAACCTCTCTCTCAAACTGCTCAGTCATTTATGCCTGAACTGATATATGGAGCAAATCGGAGTTTATCAAAGGTTAGTGTTTCTCAATTACAGTGTCACAAATCTTACGCTGATGTCAAAAGGTATTTTCCCTGTCTTCTTCATATCTACGGTCTTTGATCTCTCAATGCCTCTTTTTGTTGTTTTCATGATATTGAACAGGCCCGATTGCTTCTAAGGTCTCTTGTGATAATTGGAGTTATACTTGGCTTATTGTTAGGGATTGTTGGAACTTCAGTTCCTTGGTTATTTCCCTTCATTTTTACACCTGATCGGATGGTCACCCAGGAGGTTAGTTCATTCTTTTTTCAAAATTTAGTTTACATATCCGTGTTGGCTCCTCTTTCCTTTTTAATCCTCTGCAACCTGTTTGAAAATGTGTGGCAGTACTATCAATCATTTGAAGCTAAATTGCTTTCTTCCCGTGTTTTATTTTGTCCCTTGAGAGCTTTATGATTTTAAATCATAGTCTGGATAGTAATGTTTTTAAAGCTGGAATAGAGACATCAAAACGGTAAAGATACTGATGCACAGTCGAACCATTGTTAATTATACACAAAATAATAATCAAATATAAAACATAAAGAGGATTCTTTTGGTTAAATTTTAAAATAACAAAAGGACCATATTATGTCATTTGCGTTGTTAAAACTCAATAGCAAGAGTTAAGTTAATAAATAAATAAATAAAAGATATGTTGAAAGTCTCAAATCAACTAGAGATAAGGCCATTTCATAATATATAAGTGGAGTGCAAATCTCACCTTACAAGTTGGTTTTGTGGAGTTGAGTTAGGTTTAAAACTCACTTCTTTAATGGTATCAGAGCCAAGTTAGAGTTCATCCTAACGAGCTTTTTTGGACAATATTTTGTTCAGATTATATGTATTTGCAGATATTTTTATGAATTATAATATTTTGGAATTTAGATTATGGGTAACTGTTGACTACTGTATTTGTAACCGTGCAGATGCATAAGGTGCTGATTCCATATTTTATAGCCCTTGCTGTAACACCCCCTACTATCAGCCTCGAGGGAACATTGCTGGTATGTTTGTTCGCTTCATCTTCTTCCATACCTCTTCTTCTAGGATGCTTAAGATCTTTGGTTGTGTTTGGATAAAATGTGTATTCGAAAGTTGCGCAGTTGTGCAGATGCAATTTGTCATGCAGAATGAGACATGTGATTTTGAATTTCAAATCTTTTTCCTCAACCCTTAAATCCGACAGTATAACCTAAACCCTCGACCCCTTCTCAGTTGTGCCCCTATTTGACTCACTCCTCAAATCTTCATCTTCCTCGTCTACCCAAAACCTCCTTAGCCACTCCTTTCATCACCATCGTATATACCTACCCACCACCACATTTAAACCAACCATTCTCCATATAAAATCTTCCTTATCTCTTTCCCAGGTCACAACCTTCTCCTTTATCCTACCCACCCACCAACCTTCATCTTTCTATCTCCTCCATATCAACATTATTGCAACTCAATGGTCTATAATCCTTTGTACTGCCACACTATTTATGCCACTGGTTTCTTGGATTTCACCTTGATTTTCTAGGCTTGAGGATGATTTCAATTTTATGTTTTGGGCAATGAGGGGGTGGGCAAGGTTTGCCTGAATGAAGGAAAATTTCTACTTGGAAGTACTTTTGGAATTCTTAGTACTTTGCATATTTTGGTAGAGGTGAGTGAAATGGAAAAATCAGTTACTGGGAACTTTTATTTTTGATGGGCTGCTGACTGACTCATAGGCGCAACTTGATATAGGTATCTTGCTTGCTAGGTAACTTCAAACTATTCCCAATGGAACTTTTAGTGTAGTTATGCTTCAGGGCGTCATTACCTCTATTGCTAAGCGCTGCTGTTATACTTAGTTCCTTGATAATTTGCCCCCCCTCCCTTGAAGGTTTACCCACAATGATCTAGTTATTGTACGTGGTGGCATGAATGGTGTAACCATACATAACATTGTATCTTGTCTGGTGGAAAGAGTCAGGCAATACAAGAACTAAAACTGTTGGTGGGCGGTTGCCTATAACTTTTTGTTCTACAAATGTTAGTCGTTTCGTTGGGAAAATCAAACCCGCGATTAGGATGAGCACGGATAGTAGCTATCTATTACCCTGATTATCTGTTTAAAATTACCTGTGGACTATTTTATACCCATTAATATTTATTTTTATTTTTGTAAATTAAAAAAATTCTCTAAATATAAATTCAAATAATTTTTTTATCTTAAAGTATAATCCAAATAAGATTGTATTTATCAAGATAGTCTAGCTGAGTTGATTGAACAAGATGTGAGTTATTCTAAACTCCTTACCGTATGCTTAATTTCTACGGATAAAAAATAATTGCATCATTAGTCTTCTTAAAAAAATACGAATTTAAATAAGTTCCATCGTAACACTTATGTTTAAATAAAAGAACAACTTTAGTTTCAGTAGTAAAAAGAGGACATAAATTTATGAAATCAAACTCTAAAAGCTCTTTAATAGATCATGTTTTCATCACCAATCACTTTACTTTAGTGAGAATGTAAATTATATCTATACACACAAATACGATTAGATATTTTAATATTAACGATCCAGATCCAGGTATTGATCGGATAGATAATACCCATAGAAGTAATGATTTATGAACACCAAAAAGGTATTAACAACTAGTATACACTTACAGAGAGAAGAAAAACAATAGGTTTATGTTATAAGAAAAGATTGAAAGAAAAAATAAGCGTGTAATAGATGTAGACAAAATCAAGGTGTCCATAAATCATTTTCCATACCCATATTCATCCTTCTTTTGTGCTTTTACTACCAAGTTAACCTTTATTCCCTTGGTGGTTCCCTTGTCCTCCCCTAATGGGGTTTCTTCCTTGTGGGCTTGGGTTGGAAGATGACTCAACATCTTTCGCTTGGGGGCCATTGAGCTGCAACAATGGAGAGAGGGAGGTTAGTGGATGTGTCGGAGAAGATTGTGATGTGCGAAAGGTGATTTGTGAGAAAATCCAGAGATAGGAAGATTTTGGGTGAAATGATGGTGGTGGCTGGAGTATGTAAAGGAGAGACTCCGGTGGATTTGGGTGGGTGATAAAGAATTTAGTGGTGGAGTCAGAGAGCTAAGACGGGATAAGGGTTCAGGTTAGAAAGCGGGATTTTAAGGTTGGGAAAGGGATTCCAAAATTATCTCGCATGACAAATTGCACGGTTTTGCAGCTTCAAAGTTCAAGAAATTTGAAACTGTCATTATTGTGTCAATTTCTTGCATGGTCCTGCGCAGCTTCCAACAGGCTTTTTTTTCTTCTGCAAGATCTCCTATGTTTCATGCAATATAACACAACTCCTTGAACACCTCGATCAATGGAAAAATCCTCCACTGTCCAACCAATAACTTATTCGTCCTACTTTGTGTGTTTCATTAACTTTCTTAAGCTCATCTAAATTCTGTTTTTTCAAGTTGAATTAATATTTTGATATTTTTTTTTATCATAATGGTATCTAATGTTTAACGTGATGATGATGATTTGATTCCATGCCCAACATTTCCAACTCGTTAGAAACAAGAACCTCTGCATGTGTCACATAACAACTGCTATTGTAACTTTAATGTACGTTTACCCGTGCAGGCTGGGCGGGATCTGAGATTTATAAGTTTATCAATGGCTGGATGCTTTTGCGTGGGTTCACTAGTATTATGGGTAAACACCTTTCCTTGAACTCCTACCGTACATGGTAACATTGCTTGACCGATTTTGCCTGAAACATACATTTTTTTTTTATGCTCAGGCCTTGAGTAGTAGATTTGGCTTGCTAGGCTGCTGGTTTTCCCTGGCAATATTTCAATGGGTAGGAATAAGAACTAGAGCTTTTCCTAATTTAAAGTACCAGTTCTTTAAGTATTCTGATTTGCAATTCTGTTATGGATGTTAGGCTCGGTTTTCGATGGCCCTCCAGCGTCTTCTTTCTCCCAAGGGCATTTTATACTCCGAAGATACAGACAGGTATGAGCTCCTAAAGCTAAGGACTGCCTAGTTTGTGTCCTTGGTTTCATACTTTATATTTCATCACACAAGTTACAGTGGCAGAAGACTATTGGGTCATCTCGACCCAGGGGCCATTAGTTTTATAATTCATTTTATCTGAGTTAGATTGGATTGAATAAATAAATTTCTTTCTACATATATTATCACTATCATAAGTAGCGTGAAAATTAATTCAGATCCTTGTAGTGGTGTGTGCACTTTGTATTTGTTTATGTAATATTTTTATTAACTGCCATCTTCAAAGTTTAGAATAATATTCCTTACTCTTTTATCATTTACATAAATTTTCGCCTAATATGAAGTATAAAATTTTATTAATATTTTATTGAAGTCAAGAAAATTGGTTTTATATTTTTAACAGAATCTTAAATGATACCTAAAAAGAAAGTAGTATGGTATGACTTAGTACCTCAGTTGTAAACAGTAAGCTAAGGGCATTCAGAACAATGCGTATTTCCCTCAATTAATTTTGAAAATCAATACATGCCTGAGAAATGAGCCATTTATTTTCTGACCTTGTATTTTTTAAGATTTTGACAATTACTACATGCTCGATTTATTTTGCTTACTTTTAAGAAAACAGTATTGTGATTTTTGTATAAAATTAATCCTCAGCAAAATAGTGTGTGGTAATAAATGAACTTTGGGCGAGGACTATTTTTCACGTGGTGGACTAAAGATTATTGATAGGAGAGTACTTGCTGATGTAATTTGGAGAATCATGATATTTATTTTCGGCAGCGAACTCTCAGACATCTAAAGATGAAATTGTTATCAAGTAACTTAGTTACAAGCTGAAATTGTTATCAAGTGGCAAATAAATACCCCCAACCCGACAACTTTCGGTGAGAATTGATGTTAAAAAATCAAATATTATTTATTAATTATCAATACCAATTATAAAAAACAAAAAAAAAATCGAATAGTAAAATTATTTTAAAATTTCAATTTTTAATATAAAAATAAATTAACAATTTATTAAATAATTTCCTTCTTATTTTACGCTTGTTTTCTCTTTCACAGATTTGTATGTGAATCATCACAATTAGATAAAGATTATTTTCCCAAGTCATGCCAAATCAATCGCCATAAACGCTGACAAATACTAAATTATTTATACCAAAAGATGCCTTAAGAAGAACTGAAAACGAACGGAATGTGATGAAGGAATTTGGCCTTTCAATCTGGAAGGATCAAGAATGTTAAATTGGCAGTGAAAAGAGACACCACGTACAAACTAGACATGAATTCAGCGTAGAAGGTTTTCAAGGTGGCATTTACACAATGACCATGTGCCCGTGCCTCTTCATTCTCATTCGACGAGATTTTGGGTTTAAATATCGTGATTAGATTTTTTAGTCATGAAGATAATGGAGATAGAAGAACAACTTGCACCCTCCTCCAAAGTCAGTGTTTTCGAGTACGGGGGAGAAGAGGTCGAACTTGTAAAATGATAGAAATTTGAGTTAAAAATCAGACATTAGATTAAGAAAATAAATAGAATAAATAATATATAATTAAAAAAGTGGTATTCTCGTCTTTTATTTAGTTTCGTTCATTGATACCGAATTTCTTATATATTTTCTCTCAAAAAATCTCACCATAACATTAAAGTCTGATCCATCTTAATAACAGTTCGGAGAAATATAATATAATATCAAAAGCCTTTTATTTCAAAAATAACTTTTACATAACAAAAAGTCTTTCATTTTAAAAATGTTTCTTACATAAGTTTCTTCATAACTTTATAAGCTAAATTTCGCCGGTGTTCTATAAAAGAATCTTACATAAAATATTGTCTTAGTTAAAGACTAAGCAAATCACATCACTCATTTCTATATTATTTTAAACAGTGGCAGTTTTTTTTTTCTCTGGATTTGATGGCGTGGAAAAAAGCAAAATGGTTGAGAGACTCTGCCCCTAGATTATGTAACCACACATCAATCAGTGACAGTGACCCAAATAAAAATAAATAAAATGCTTTTACTTCCAATTTTATATTTTAAAACTAAAAACGAAAAATTCGCCGACTCCAACCCCAACAGAGGCTAACGATCTTGGGTTTTATAAATCCCTTTGGGTTCGTTTCGTTCCCTCCATTCACAGTAGCAAAGAGCGAAGAATGGCATTCAAACTCAAACCGCTACTTCTTCCTTCCTATCTTCACTCCTCTCCCCGCCAAAACCCTAATTTCACGCTTTCAAACCATCGTCTTCCTCGATTTTTCTCTGCACATTCTCTTCCTCTCAGTCTCTCCCTCTCAAACACAGCTTCAGCATCCACGTATCATCGCAACGCCTTCGTAACCGCTCGCGCATTTCGAAGTGATGAAATCGCGAACGAAGGTGAAGAAGAAGAAAAGGAAGAACGAATATCGACGCAGGGTGAGAAAAAGGAACTAGCGAATCGAGGGATATTGGATCAGATAAAGGAAATTGTGATGTTTACAGGTCCAGCAACCGGACTTTGGATATGTGCACCACTCATGAGTCTCATTGATACTGCAATTATTGGTCAGAGAAGCTCCATTGAACTTGCTGCTCTAGGTATTGAAAGAGATTAATCGTCGCTCAATTCACTTTATTATGTTTTCTCTTAATTATGAAAAATATCTCGTTTATCTTATTTTAGTTTCCTACGAGCAGGTCCTGCCACTGTTGTTTGTGATTACATGAGCTACGTGTTCATGTTTCTATCAATTGCCACCTCCAATATGGTTGCCACTGCCCTTGCTAAACAGGTTGGTAACAAATGTGTGAGATTATTGGATGTCGAGTATGATGCATGTGTCGTTACAATGAGCTATGCAACTCATACAGAATCTGTTTCACTAATTCATGTTCTGCTAGGATAACTAGCCTGCCTTTTGAGTATAACAATTTACTGTGCACATAGAGTTTAGAATGAGCACATAGAGCCTCTTTCAGCATCGGACCAAGCTGAACTCTAGGTTGAGATTAGGCCAGAATTGTTGCCTCATTATCTTTACCAGGTTTATATTCAATTGTAAAATTCATAGACCAACAATTTGGGTCGCCAATATTTCTGTTCCGGTGTCTGGAGTACTTTATCAGTTAAACTCCTCAAACTTTTCTGATCTATATTAATCACAAATTCTGGCCAAGGTGGTAACGCTTGAACCGAACAACAGCCTCAGATATAGCATAAAACTCCCTGATATAGTCTGACGTCCTCTGCATTCTAGTGGTCAATTGGATGGTGATTTTTTTTCAACACAGAACCTAACCTTAATCCTGATGCATCTGTTTTCAAGACAAAAAGGTTGAGAAGAATCGGGAAGAGTTTGGACTGGGGCCTGGGCAATGGCAGTTTTGAGATCTACAAAGGCTGTGGCAGTATGATTATCGCAGTCGAAATTTTCTTTCTTAATGAAGCATAACTCTTTATAAATCTTCTATTGTATCCTGTAAGCACAAGAAAGCCTCCCACAATTTTAAGATTCAAAGGTATAGGGCAATCCAACGGTACCTGCACTTTGCTTTGGTCCATTTCCTCTCCTGTACTAGAGACTATGTTCTAAAAATTTACTGCAATCCAAATGAGCATTGATATTTTGCACAAAGTGTATGGTGATGCAATATTGAAAGTACCACCTCCAAATGAGACTATGGAAGGACCTATAAGAGCTATAAATCAATATTATCATCAAAGAATACCAAGGCATATTTCCTGAAGAAAACCTTCGAAAGCTTCATATTCATCCATTAAGCTCTCAAAAGTTGTAGGGGCATTAGTTATTGCCCAAGTGGTTTCATCAACCATTCATAACGGTTGTGGTGAGTTATAAATGTTATCTTATGTCCATCTACCTCATTGACTAAGATTTGATGATATCCGAATCTTAAATCCAGCTTAGAGAAATAAGTCGTTTCATCTAGTTCATAAACATTTGGCATAGGAAAACTGTCTTTTATCAGAATAATTGCATCCATATCTCTGTAATCAATACAAAATCTTCGTGTGCCATCTTTTTTATAATAGGATATGAAAAGGGATGAATTCAAGGCACAATAATACCTTCCTGTAGCTTGTCTTTCATTAAAAACTTAGTATCGACACCTTAACTTTCAATATTGCAATATTTAAACATGTGGTAATGCAATGGCCACAACTTTATCTAGCATTACTTGATTTGACTAAATCTACATCACCTTGTTTATTCCAATCTGCATATTTAACTTGTGCACTTTTGGGACTTATACTAATTTTTTCACGAACTTGTGTAGGACAAACAAGAAGTGCAACATCACATATCTATCTTGGTTTTTGTTGGGTTATCTTGTGGCGTTGTGATGCTTTTGTTCACAAGGCTATTTGGTGCTGCAATAATAACTGGTATTGAAAATAGAGTGCTTTAGCCACTTGTGTTCTTTGATACGTTTTGGAAAACAAGAATTCACTTGCGCTGAAAGGGTAGCAGGGTCAATCCCATAACTGGTGATTTTTCCATTTATGCCTTTTCAGCTTTCACTGGATCAAAGAATGCACACATAGTACCTGCAGCTAGCAGTTATGTAAAGGTTTGTTTCCACATGTTTTTATGTCATTTGATTTAAATAAAGATTGTAATTAACATTCTATGAATTCAAGAAGTTACTCGACATGTTATTTATGGAGGGAAGTAACGCAGAGGGTGTTTACGTGTGTTTCCACTATCCGTTTTCACCTTTTATTTACAAATTGGCAACCTTGCTTACAATTTGTCTTCTATTTTCAAATATTTATACTGTAAATTTGTTTCTTTGTTTCTTGTACAAATCCTTAATTACAGATTGAAAATGAGGTGCTGCTTCGTACTTTGAAAATGAAATAAAAAATTGAAAATGGGAAATAAAAATGCAAGTAAACACCCCTTATATTTCATCAATTTTGTTTTCTTGCAATTTTATTAATAACAAGACATTTCTCAAAACCTGATAATAAGATTTTGCTTAGTGCTTCCTAATTATAAACTGTGTTGTTCCCCTCTTAATTTATGCAGTGATTTTTCGGTTACTCTGTTTTTGTTAGATTCGCGGCTTGGCGTGGCCTGCTTTACTTGTTGGATGGGTTTCTCAAAGTGCAAGGTGCAAATACGCTTTTTATTTCTGACATCTGAATCTCTGGGGCGATATTTGAACCTGAGTTAACGATTTGAGGCTTGATATTCATATCATGTAGGAAATACTATTCATAATAATAATAGATTTGTCTTGATATATTGGCTTGGCTAAAAAATTCACTTGCTTTGGCATTTCTCACGCAAAGTTAATTTACCTCTATATGTTGAATGTATATAGTCTGTATCTTGTATTTTGAACTTAGTATGCAGTGTCCTCTTTCTAAACTGAGTAAATAACCTTTTTTAGGTTCTTCTGTTACAATTGGCAGAGCTTATAATGCCAAATGCCAATTTTTTTTGGAATAGTTTCAGAAAAATGGTGAACATTGGCTTATTAATTTAATTTCACATTCTGTAGTCTTGGCATGAAAGATTCCTTGGGACCCTTGAAGTCCTTGGCTGCTGCTACTGTTATAAATATTATTGGTTGCATAGTTTTGTGCAACTGGTTAGGCTATGGAATTGTAGGGGCAGCGTGGGCTACAATGATTTCCTACCTCTATATGTTGAATGTATATAGTCTGTATCTTGTATTTTGAACTTAGTATGCAGTGTCCTCTTTCTAACTGAGTAAATAACCTTTTTTAGGTTCTTCTGTTACAATTGGCAGAGCTTATAATGCCAAATGCCAATTTTTTTTGGAATAGTTTCAGAAAAATGGTGAACATTGGCTTATTAATTTAATTTCACATTCTGTAGTCTTGGCATGAAAGATTCCTTGGGACCCTTGAAGTCCTTGGCTGCTGCTACTGTTATAAATATTATTGGTTGCATAGTTTTGTGCAACTGGTTAGGCTATGGAATTGTAGGGGCAGCGTGGGCTACAATGATTTCCCAAGTATGCTGAGCTAACCCTTATGCATTGTAATGTATTGAGTTGTATTATATGTGGCTTTCCTACTCTCAAAACACTCTCTAACTCGTCATATACTGTTTTTCTATTCTTATACTGATTCTAGGTTGTTGCTGCTTCCATGATGATTAAAACACTAAACAAAAAGGGATATAACGCACTTGCCTTCTCCATTCCGTCAGGGAAGGAACTTCTGATGATATTTGGGCTTGCTGCTCCTGTATTTATGACAATGATGTCAAAGGTTGTCTCCATCGTTATACTAGATCTGTAGCTTTGTCTGGATTAGTTTAAGCTTTTTAATGTAATCTGAAGTTCTAATGTTTAGGTGGCTTTCTACTCACTGCTTATATATTTCGCTACATCATTGGGTACACATACAATGGCTGCTCATCAAGTTAGTTTTATTTGGCTTTCTTTGCTTGCTGTTTGAGATTTTTCCGTGAAAACCAATTTCAAGGCCAGTGATAACGTAAATTTTTTCTTCAGGTAATGGTCCAAACATATACCATGTGTACTGTTTGGGGTGAACCTCTCTCCCAAACTGCTCAATCATTTATGCCTGAATTGATATATGGAGCTAATCGCAGCTTATCAAAGGTCAGTGTTTCTCATTTATAATGTCACAAATCATACTCTGATGTCCAAGGGTCTCTACCCTATCCTCATATCTACGGTCTCTGATCACTCTTTTGTTTAGTTGACATTCATGTTATATAAGACGATAATTTCTTATCATTTCTTCTTTTTCAAAATTTTCATGACAGGCCCAATTGCTCCTAAGGTCTCTTCTGACAATCGGAATCATACTTGGATTATTGCTAGGGATTGTTGGAACATCAGTTCCTTGGTTATTTCCATACATTTTTACACCTGATCGGATGGTCATTCAGGAGGTCAGTTCATTCCTTTCTATGATTTAGATATCATATCTATGCTGTGTCCCCTTTTGTGCTTAATCCTTTGCAACTTGTTTGAAAACATGTGCCGGTATAGTCAATCAAGTATTTAGAAGTTAAATTACCATTTTTCCTTGTTAGTCTTGTTCTTTGAGAGTTTATGATTTTAAATCATTACTTGTGTGCAATAATATTCTTAAAAACAGATCAGATATTAAAACTGTAAATATTGTAGTTCAGAGTTTATGTATTTGAGGGTTGAAGCAATGTAGTTGTTACACAATCAGATTAATAAATAAATGTTATGCTTATAGAAATTGAGTTTGTTTAGATTTTGAAATAACATGAAAGATCATATTATGTGTCATGCGTTGTTAAAATTTAATAGATTTGAACCAGTAAATGAATAAATTTAAGTTGCACATATAAATATTGGAACGCAATCTGAAAGCATTATTTTAAAAAAGAAAATTGAAATAAAGGACCAGCTTTAGTGGCCAGCAGCATGGCATGGTGATGAAGCTGGACATATCAAGTTTTGAATCCTAGGGTTAAAGGTTTGCCTTTTTGTACAAGAAGCTCAAACCAGTTAAGTACTAAACAGGCTAGTTCACTTAATTCTTCACTGGTTTTCAAACACTCAGTTAAAGAGGGTGTACTGACAGGTTACTGAACCAGTGCTTGGTTGGACAAGCACACAAGCAACAGGGCAAACAAACGGAAATGCAGCATTTTTTGTGAATTAGTATATTTTGAAATTTAGATCATAGATTACTGTTAACTGGTGTCTTTGTAATCATGATCGTGCAGATGCATAAAGTGCTGATTCCATACTTTATAGCGCTGTCTATAACTCCCCCTACTCACAGCCTCGAGGGAACATTGCTGGTAAGTTCGTCAAATCTTTATATAAATGGGAAAAATAGGCAGGCATATAAAACTTTTTCAGTACGTTCGTTCTCTTCAAGTATGTTTAGAGGACTTTTAGTGTGTTTGTGTTCAACAGCTTGGTGAAGCGTTTTTTCATGAGAGCTTATGTTATAAATTTGACTATAAAACTTATTATAATAAACCAAGAACTTGCTCTTGATAAGTTTGCTTAGAAGATTATCAAAATAAGCTTAAAAAGATTAGTCGTTAGCTATTTTATTGCCGACACCGCAATCAAACTTGTCTTGTTTTCGGCATTACTCATTCAAAACAGGGACCTGCGTGTCTCCTAAAAACCATATTAGAACTTTAATGTATCTTTGCTCATGCAGGCTGGGCGGGACCTGAGATTTATAAGTTTGTCAATGACTGGATGCTTTTGCGTGGGTTCACTAGTATTATGGGTAAACTACCTCTCCTTAAGCTCGGGCCACTCACAGTAATCTTGCTTGCCCAATTTTGCCTGAAACGCACAATTTTTTTTTTTTTGTGATGCCCAGGCCATGAGCAATAGATTTGGTTTACTTGGCTGCTGGTTTTCCCTCGCAATATTTCAATGGGTAAGAATAAGACCTTTAGCCTGTGTTAAGTTGAAGTACCAGTTCTTCAAGTATTCTCACTTGTAATTCTTGTCTGGTTGATAGGCTCGCTTTTCAATTGCCCTCCAGCGCCTTCTTTCTCCCAAGGGCGTTTTGTACTCAGGAAACACACATGAGCTGCGCAAGCTGAGGACTACTTGACTTGTGGCCTTGGTTTTATAAAATAGATCTTTCTAATCATAGGCAAAAATTGATTTTGAATGAAATCAAATTTACAAATTGATTTTAATTGAATGATGTGCAAGTCAAAGAGGACTTGCACATCTAGATCCAATCAATGAACACATTGTAAAATGTATTTCTAGACCCAATCAATTTTCCTTACGTTTATTAATGATGTTTCAGTTTCATTGTGATTCTAACTTGAAACTAGAAAATCCCCAATTAAACCATACGCATTCTACAGTGAAGTACGCTGTCCTTGAACTACTTTTAAAATACTCATAACAGAAGAAGAATTCAAAGTCACATTAATTGCAGCTTGCAAATCAACAATTGTTCTATCTTATGGTGTTCTTTGTTACCAACAAGAGATTATTCCTTGAAGGGAATGTATTTAATCAAGGTTTCTAAGTTATTGACAACGGTGTGTTCAACAAGAGTTCTGATTGATAATAATTGCAAATACAATATGTTCATCGCGGTAAAATCTATTGATTTGATCTCCAAACAATCCTAACCAAACTCAATGCATTGTTATGCTCCAGTAGTTACAAGCATACTCTACCCTCGTATTGAACCGTTCATTGATTTAAAATTAATTAACTGTATTTTCTTCCGCCAATAAACAGTCGATTCCATGACCTTTGGTTTTTATGCATGCCATAGCCTCAAGCTTGTTCAGGCACAGCACCAGGACAAACCTCAATACAAGTAGAATGTGTTTATGGCCTACTTCTTCCTTTCCATGAAGAACCAGGCCGCGTTAATTTGGGTACTTGAACCCTACTCTGTAGTTTCACAAGAGAATTAGGGAAACGTAGCAATTGAACACAATACTTTATGCAAAATAACATAACGGCACAACTTTTACCTTGTTTACCAGTCTCGGATTTAGTTGCTTTTTCGGAATAAATTTACGAACTTGTTTCTTCTTTTCTTCCTCTTTCAATTTGGAGGCACTGGGCCTGTATATAATCAGAGTTCGACCAATCTGACCAACGGCCACCGAACCAGTTGCTTCTTCCAACTGCTTCACCACATCATCTAACTCACCTGGACAGCTCCTATGTATTTTAATCTGTAAATACCATCCAAGATTTTGATACACTTCACACTTTTTCATTTTCAAGTTGCAAATCAACAGAGGAAACACAAGACGAAGACACCATAGTAGAAACAATTATGTGAATAAAAAAAAAAGAAAAATCAGCAGCTGCACTCTACAGCAACCTAATTTAGTGACTAGTAGTGATAAAATCCACCTTACAAGTGAAAATCGCATTTTTTTTTCTAGGTAAGCAACGTCAATGAATGCCTCCAACCACTCGAAATTTCAAGTAATTTTACTGCAACACTGAAATTTATGAAAATATTTCGAGCAACAATCAACCTAAAAGCAAGAAAAATACAACTACAACGGTTCTTTCTACAAGCACCAGAAAACGTCATAAAAATAAAAAAGACAACCACAATCAAACCGAGAAGAATTTCAATTTTCAGAACACAATCCGCGGAAACATACCAAACACGGGATAGCGAAATTAACGCAATTGATTGATACCTTGAGAAGTTCATTGGCTTCAAGGGTCTCAATGAAAGAGGTGGCAACATTGGGCGTAACACCAGATTTTCCCACCAACTGGGTCTTGAGCTTATCCCCCAAACTGTGAGCATAAGACGCAAGCTCTTTCCTTTCTTTCACACTGAGACTCGGCACCTCCAACTTCAGCCTCTCCTCCCTCTTTATCACCAACGGCGACGACGTTGAATCTAATTGGGTACCTCCAAAATCACCTCTTTCACTATTCAGTTCATCATTCCCAGTCTCTGTTTCCTCGCCGTCTTGGGAAACCACAACAGAAGAGGAAACGGAGAAGAGAGATTTTCGAAGCGGTGGGAATTGGAGACGTGGAAGAGGTTTGAGGAAAGAAAAGAAAGAAGAAGAGGGTAATGGTGACAATGGCTGTGAACGAAGAACAAACATTAGATGAGAGGATGCTGCTGCTGCTGCCGCCATTTTAGTTCGGATGAATCGTGAGATAGTATCCGACTGTTTTCCACAGAGGCTTGGATTTGAAAGATATCTCACACAGCAACAATAGGTTGTTATATCAGAGGTTATATTCAATGGCGAAAATTGATTGTCATCAGAAGGGTGTTTGGTCTAGTGGTATGATTCTCGCTTCGGGTGCGAGAGGTCGCGAGTTCGATTCTCGCAACACCCCTAATTTTCTATTTTTCTTGAACCTTTCACCATTCTTTTGCAAACTTTTTGTCATTTTTAACCTTCATAATATATAGTTATAATTTGCCTCATTTTGTAATTTTCTTGAACCTTTCACCATTCTTTTGCAAACTTTTTATCATTTTTAACCTTCATAATACATAGTTATAATTTGATAGCATAGCACTGATAATTCTTTATATATTGCACATCATTTCTTATCATTTATCTTTAGGAAAATTTACTTCTACATCCAAATTGTTTTGTAGCGCAAAAAGAGAATAAAATAGTGTACTTTACACTCTTACATTAAAATTTAATACAGGGAATTAAAGATTTGATTAGGCCTTTTTGAATTCTATTTAAAAATGCATGCATTCCAAGTAAATATAAACAAATATTTGGAATAGGAAAATAGTCTAAGTTGAAATAGTTCACGTTCATTTTACCGTTAAAAAAGTCCAATCTCCCAAACTATTTGCACTCCACCAATTCTATGAAACTACAACATCTTTCCCAAATTCTGAAAGTCAAGGTTTTAAAGGACCACAAAAAGCATACTAGTTACAATAGCAAAGTGATTATCAATAAAAATAGTTCCAAATTTGTCAAGAACAAACAAAGAAGCTCTATTTTCCAAAAGTCCATACTAAGAAAAAGTTAAACCCCCCAATCTTCACCATTTTTAACCACTTCAAAAGAGCACAAAACACAGACCCATTAATTCTAATTGCTTCAAAAAGGGTTAAAATCTTTTGACCCAGCAAGCACAATCTCAAAAGCAAATCAACCATGCAGAACTTAACACTGACCCCAGACAAGACAACGTTTGTTGTGTCCTTTGACTTCATACATGTCTCCAGGCGCTGACTAAACCCCAAACATGAGATATCACAAAAACTAACACCAAGAATTTTAACTTTCGCAGCAACGAACTGCGACATTACCACAAACAGCAACATAAACGACACAACGCATTAAAACATATTCCCTGAGCCGAAAACACAACTTCAGCTTTCGTAGGATACAAGCTATATATACATTACCAAATACACAAACAGATATAAACACTGCAAAAGAAAACTTCATTAGAATGAGGCTTGATTCAGTGTTGTTGAGCCTCCACAAGAGAAAGGGTGGACCCCACCACACAACCTGGTTCATATCATGGGATCAAGTGGCCAGGGTCCACCCAACCCATTCGTGGAAACTTTTCAAAACCATGTTTGTTTCATCATCTGAATACTACTACATTTACCACAAGACAAAACCTAAACTACTAAACAGAAATAAAGCATGCATGCATATTAACAAATACATAGAAACATTGAACCATCTTCGAGGAACTATGAAAGCTAAAATCTTGCATTTCAAACTTGTTCATGCTTCCGCAGCTTCCCACATGTTATTTGCTTTCCCTTTATAACTCCATCGCGTGGCGGGTTAAAACACACTGGCAGAACATCCTCGGACTCGCTTGGAAAGTTCATAGTTTCAAAGTGCTTCTCCAACCTCTCCTTCCCCTATATAAAAACAAGTCTTTTATGTTAATATATAGCATTATACAATTGTAAGTTTGGTCTCTCATGTAGTTTAAATGAGTTATAATGAAAAAATAGCACTTGAACAGATAAAGAGAGGAATATAATAATATTAATGGTTAACAGTGAGAATGATGATTAAGTCTATTCTATGATTTTATGTGTATGTGAGTCTATACCTGCAACCGTGCAGAAACAACTTCACGTATCTTGTGGGACTGGAACAAGTCCCATTTCATGTTGGAAGCTGTCAAAAGAAACTTCCATGCTGCCTGGGGTTTGGTGAAGTTCACAAAAGCATAACCCTTGTTCATCCCAGTTCTGCAAAACATAAACAAAATCATAATCATAATCTATGTTACACCAAAATAAATAAATAAATAAACACAGACACATTGTGAATAGAACAACTTACTTGAAATCAATTGGCAAATAAACAAAATCAAAAGCTAAACAACAAGACTCTTCGTCTTTCTCTTTGTCTCTCAGATTCACTTTCATGCAGTGACTGTCCAGAAACTCCACCAGCATATCTCGGCTGAGTCAACCAGAATGAACAATAGCAAAAATCCCATTAACACTATCCATGAACAATAGTTTCAAATGACAAAAAATACAAAAGAAAATAATGATAATAACTTTAACAACCCGTCACAGACTTTGAAAGTTGATCTAACATAGTTTCCAAAAAATAAAAAATCTGAAACAAAAGGGAATACCAAAGGTTATTATATTGTATTGTAAAATCACACATACGTGTATTTGCTAGGAATATTTCTGATCATGACAGTGGTTTCGTTCTTGTCCACCCTAACAGGCAACAGAGGAAAACAACGTTTCTTCTTAGGATAACCCCTCCAACAATACTGTTCATCTGGGTGCCTCGTAACCTTTCCGCTCTTCGAAAAGTCAAAGCGTCTGCGTTGACCCTTTTCTTCTCCCTTCCTTCTCGGCACATAAGCCTTCATCATCCTCGTACCTTCAGAACGTTGATCATTCATTGTTCCGTAACTTATGAAAGCTTTAAACACTTGCTTCTGCACCAGCCCTTTTGCGCCGCACTTTACATCTTCAGCCACAACCACTTCATCCTTCTTCTGGTTCACTTCATGGGAATCCACTGGACCAGGTTCTTTTTCTGTTCTATGAATACGGGGTGGTTCAGATTGTGGCGCCGCCGAAGGGGTGGGTATGGAAGGTGGTGAAAAAGTTGTGGCGGGGTAATAAACGTAATGGGGGTGAAGTTCACGCGAGGGAAATGAAGAAACAACATAGTAGTAGTGGCTGTGAGGAGTGAATGTGGAAGTGATGAAATTGGGGCATGAAAAAGGTTCTTCTTTTTGCTGAAGCTTGAAGGTATGAGTGGGAAAAAATTCAGGTGCTTCTGGATTGAGAGAAACCATGGTTGAAGTTGAAGAAGAGTGTTTGGTGATAGAGAAAAGAAAGAAGAAGAAGAAGGTGCAGTGTAAAAATGGGTGTTGTGTGATGATTATATGAGTTTCCCAATGAGAGGAAGAAGAAATAGCTAAAAGACTGTTGGAAGGAATGACTTACACACTTATCACATTACTGCTCCTCCTTTTATAGATATTCCAGTAGTACTTTCTAAATTTTGTCTATTTTATATAACAATTATTAATTATTGATTATATTATTATATTATTGGAAATTTTCAGGGTAATATATATATATATATATATATATATATATATATATATATATATTTTAAGTTGTCTTCAAACTACATAGCATTTTTTCAAAAACTGTCTTTTTGTGCATTTTAAATAAATTTATCTAGACATATAAAAAATGCTAATAAGTAATTATTTTATTGGAAATATTGTAAAAAACGTTTAAATGGAGTAAGTGAATAATTTATTTTTAGATTTCCTATATGGAATGCAAAGTCAACACAATTTGTTTTTTATTTCTCATTCCTATATCTGAACACATTATTTACTTAATAATATTTTGAAGACATTTATTCCCACAAAAATAAAAACTATATCATAATTACATAGTATAATTAAGGTTTAAAAAAATTGTAGTGAAAAATTGATTTAAATTGTTTAAAAATAATTTCATTAGTTATTGTTAACAAAATTGCATTTTTTAATGGCTTTAAGGAATAAAATCATATCTTGAATGGGAATTCTTTTTTACAATAATTAGATGGTCCAACCAGTTATAAAAAGATCAAAAGGGTATAATTAAAGTTTATTATATAATATAATTTATTGCTGATGCAGAATTTCAATATAAGAATAAAAAGGTATTCGCAAGGATTAAAAAAATAAATATTTTACAATAATTCACGCATTGTTTAATTGGTTAAATTAAACATTGTTGATAAAAAAATTGATAGGTGAGTGCAATATATGTTTTACCTAAGTGTTAGGTAGATAATTCCTTATAAAATACTATGTTACAGGATTTTGTGTGTGAAAATTCATTTGATACGTTATTTTTTCTGGATCAAGATGAAGATGATGAAAAAGAATAGACAAATTACCGCAGAAGAATATAATTATTTAAAAATTTAATATATGAAAAATTGAAAGTTTTTTTTATCGCACTTATAATTACATCTCTGTTAAAAAAAATAAAAAAGAGAAAATAAAAAAGGAGAGTATTTTTACTATTTTTGGAACATATCTCGTAATGATTAGTTATAAAAGTTTCTTAAACATTTATTCTTGTGACCCCAATTACTTGTTATAGTCTTTACAGTTTCACATTTCGTTAAATAATTCATATTCAATTTTATCACAATAATAAATTATTTAAAAAATATTGAAGACACTCATAATTATTTTTATTTTATTATTTTTACATTATTATGTTTCAAATATATTTTATTTGAATATTTGTTAAACTATACTTGAATTTTTGTGTTTTTTTTTCCTTCAAGTTACTGTTTTTCTTATAATATTTTTTTGGTACTGGATATGTCATAAAATTATTATATGGAAATATTTTTTTTCATTTTACCATAATAGTATAAGACTATCATTTCTTATACTATAATTTAATAACTCTAAATAGTATTATTTCAATATAGAATTTGTTTATTTATTATTAATATTTGTTAAGTAGAAATAAGAGAAAGAAGAGAGTGCCAAATAATATTGTTTTTCTCTTTATTTATTAAATCAAATAATTAACTAAAACAAAAAAAACCATAAACATGTTAAAAATGTTATGTCCTAATCATCTAATAAAAAAGTTACTCTAAGCAACTTCCAAACAATCTCTAACACACTTAAAAAAAAAGAAAAAACTCTTCTAAAGAGTATATCTATATTTTTTTAATACATTTAACCTAAAATTTGTTGTAAGACCTTCCAACACAGACACCTTACAAAAATATCTAAAGTTACTTTTCATTTTTTTTTTCACCGAGACACTTATTTAAAAAATTATGTATATTTTTACTCATGGTAGAGAAAATATAAATAAATTTATATTTTATATAAGTTATTTTCAAGAAATTATGTTTCAAGATAAATTCTACTAAAAACATTTTCGGTTGTAATTGGAAATCTATATTTTTTTCCCTTTTACAAATAAATTTTAGTATAAAAATATGTATTAAATTGATTAATTTGGGTTTATTAGATAAAATCTGTTCGATTTCTTCAATTCATTCAGAATCACACTACATATTTTCAGCAAACATAATAATAATAATAATAAATATTTATTTAAAAAAACATTAAAAATAAGTATTATTTAGAATATTAATTAAATAATATACAAATATAATTATTTATTTTTATAATTATTACAAAAATAAGACTTGTAACATTATTTTTATATAATTAAAGTAGCAATAAAATAATATACAAATATACTGGTTAAATAAATATTTTAAGTATTATAAAGAAGTTAAAGCGTAAAAAAAGTATATAGATAAATAACTTAAAATTACTTTATAGAAAATTTACAACCATCAAAATGGTAACTACCAAAACACAGTCTTATATTGTTAAGGGTTAAGGATAATCGAGAGGATTTGACAAAAGAGACGTTAATACGTTTTCCTTCAAAAATTTTGTTTATAAGTAAGTGATGTAAGAAGCAAGGAGAATAATAGAAAATAGAATAATTTTTTAATAACAAACTTTCGTTAAGAAACGAAATATTATTTAAACGAATTTCTTACGTATACAATTAGGGATGGTAACAGGGCGGGGCGGGGACGGGTTTCGCTATCCCATACCCATCCCCGCATAAAAAATTCATCCCCATCCCCATACCCAAACCCAACGGGTATCAAACTTTTTTCCCATCCCCATCCCCACCGGGTAACGGG
>Ga0214542_1003593_pt1 | contig 31441 bp, 30 predicted proteins | sample CNSS1metaG_FD_160096 | JGI IMG/M metagenome (GOLD analysis project Ga0214542, IMG submission 160096) | Root nodule microbial communities from cowpea collected in UCLA plant growth center, Los Angeles, California, USA - CNSS1 | ecosystem: Host-associated > Plants > Roots > Nodule | place: USA...
ATATATACTAGGGGCGATGGTGTAGGATCATTTCGATTCGTCATGTGTTAATGAGTAAGTGTTGTTGAGATGGTGTGTTATGAACCTGAGGAAATAGACCCAGATTATGAATACCTGAGTGCATCCATTGGGTAGTGAATCAGATTGGGTCAGAAAAGCGGGGATTGGATGGAGTCATTGGTGCGGGAATTCTGGAAAATTGCCAAAACTTCATGAACCGCTTGGCGGCACAGGATCTGCCGCCAGGCGCTGTCGCAGAACCTTGGGTGTGTATGGCTGCGGAAAGTTTGAGGTTTTGGGATTTTTTTGGAAAAAACTAGGGTTATATTACATGTTTGATGATTATAGGTGAAAGTAATTTTGTCATGAGTGTGGCGGTATTAGTAATGGTGGGGATTGATAAATAAAATAAGTTGAGGACTCTAGGATGAAGTAGAATCTGATGATTTTAAGAGTGGTATGACTGGGTTAAAACAGAAGGGTATGATGTTGATTTGGGTTACCTTTAAGTCTAAATAATAGCTTAAATGGTTGGATAGATTAACTTCGCCAATTGGAAATCTAAGGAATGTAGAGCAAGTGAGTAACAAGGTTGTGAAATCTGGTGGTAGTGCTGCCACTAATGGGATAATAGGGAAACTATTCATGACAGGATGATTGTGAGTGTTGGAACTATCTTCATGGTTACAATTAAAGCGTGAAATACAATTCTGATATTACTTGGACTGGAGACATTATAGGTAGCAAAGATTACCAATTAGAGAGACTCTGAATAAGGGGAAATGGGGTATAGACATTGTAAATGGTCCCTGAACCAGAACATAATGGTTGTTTTGAAAATACTGTCATAGCGCCTGGCGGTAATGTGAGAACCGCCAGGCGATAGTGTTAAACAGAGGGGGCTGCAAATTAGTGGCGCCTGGCAGAGGGGAAAATACCCGCCAGGCAATAGCGACAAGAACAGTGGCTTCTGGAGCAGCGTCCGCCTGGCAATGTGAACGGTCCCACCAAGCGGTGGTTGTAGACTTTACAAGTTTTGAGGCGCTTGGCGGTACGTGTCCCCCGCCAGGTGGTCTGGAAGCTGGCAGCGCCTGGCGGCACGTGTCCCCCGCCAGGCGAATAGTACTGCTGCAGCTTTGAAACTTTGATTTTGTATTTGTGATCTACAAGGCGTCTAGTGGTGCTTTAAAGGTGGGGTTGCTGGTGTTCCTTGAGTTGTGGCTCGGAACGTATCCCTTGAGTTGTGGCTCGGGATAGGGGTTAAGCACGTGGTATTCTTTGAGTTGTGGCTCGGAATAGCATCTCTTGAGTTGTGGCTCGGGATGGTGGATGAACACGAGAAACCCTTGAGTTGTGGCTCGGGTTGACGAGTGTTGCCGGTGTGAGTGTGCTGGTTGTGGCCAGTACGGATGGGTCCAGATAGATTGCCCTCCTTAGTTGTTGGCTGACGAGTTTGGTAGTCTTGGGACGATATGGACTATGTTCGTATATGGGAACTCTACCTGGCGTTGCGGTGTATGATCCGTAGCATGTTTTCCCGCACGTGCTCTATCGATTGTGGCCGATAGGTATGGCAGCAAGTCACCTTGAAGTAATCCTTAGACGATGTAGAACACGAATAACACGACTTGGGGGGTGGTCGGATAGTAGAAATAAAAAGTATAAAGTAATGTGGGTTGTGGACTTAAGGACTGTCCTTTCCTCGCAACTTTTTCACTTACGAGTCTAGAATCTGCACCGGTCCAGTGTTCACAGTCAAATCCTCCCTGATCTTGATATCGTCTGACTCTAGTACGTGAGATGGATCTGCTATGTATTTCCTCAACTGAGAGACATGAAACACATTGTGCAGATTCGCCAAATGTGGCGGCAGAGCGATCTCATAAGTTGTCACGCCAATTCTTCTCAAAATCTGATAAGGCCCAACAAATTTCGGAGTTAACTTCCTTGATTTGATGACCCTCCCAATACCTGTTGTCGGTGTCACTCTGAGGAATACATGATCCCCAGCCTCGAACTCTAGAGGTCGTCTCCTCTTATCTGCGTATGACTTCTGTCTACTCTGAGTAGCCCTCATTCTCTCCTGAATCGCCCTAACCTTCTTAGAAGTTTACTATAGAAACTTGGGACCCAACACCAACGACTCTCCATCCTGATTCCAACACAACGGTGTTCTACACCGTCGCCCATACAATGCCTCATAAGGAGCCATACCAATACTGGAGTGATAGCTATTGGTGTACGTGAATTCCACCAATGGAAGCATCTCACTCCAACTTCCCATATGATCCAGCACACAAGCCCTTAAGAGATTCTCCAAGAACTGGATCGTACGCTCTGACTGCCCATCGGTCTGTGGATGGTATGCAGAACTCATCCTCAACTAGGTCCCCAACGCTGCCTGTAAAGACTGCAAAAACTGATATATGAATCTCGGGTCTCTGTCTGATACTATGCTAGCAGGCACACCATGCAACCTGACCACTTCACACACATACAACTCAACCAATTTATCCAATGACCACTTCTGATTAATGGCAAGGAAATGGGCACACTTTCTCAACCTGTCCACTATTACCCAGATTGAGTCGTGCCCTTTAGCAGACCTCGACAAATGAGTTACGAAGTCCATGGCAATACTATCCCATTTCCACTGAGGAATGTCCAACGGCTCTAACGTACCCCCTGGTCGTTGATGTTCAATCTTAGCCTTTTGGCATACCAGGCACGATGCTACAAAGTCGACAATATCAGTTTTCATCCCATTCCACCAGAAGGACTGTTTCAGATCCTGATACATCTTAGTCATACCTGGGTGTATGCTAAGACGACTTTTATGCCCTTCTTCCATGATCTGTTTCCTCAATCTCCAATTTCTTTGCACACAGACTCTATCTCTGAACCGTAAGATACCATCGGACCCCATCTTGTAATCCTTTCCTTTCTCAGTCCCTATCCAGCTCACAAACTATTGTAACTCAGCATCATTCGTTTGCTAATCACAGATGGTCTCCAATACATCACTAGTTAGTGTAAGAACACTACATCTGATGGAATCCTCACTCAACTGTATACCCAGGTTCATATCCCTAAGCTTCTCAATCAACTCCAACTCCTTCACCATCATGGCTGAGATATGCATCCTTTTCCGACTCAAGGCGTCCGCAACAACATTAGCTTTACCAGGATGGTAAAGCAACTTGAAATCGTAATCCTTGAGATATTCCATCCAGCGCCGTTGTCTCAAATTCAACTCCTTCTGATCAAACAGATATTTCAGGCTTTTATGATCACTAAAAACCTGAAACTAGGAGCCATACAAAAGAGAGAATTGAATAAACTATCTAATTAAGAAACTATACACAAAGCTAGATGAGATAACTAAAAATTTCAAAAGAACACCGTTCCCCGGCAACGACGCCAAAAATACTTGTTGGTCTCTTGGCAAGCGTACCAAAAGTGAACTGTAGTATAGTGATTTTTAAGTAGAGTGTCGAACCCACGAGGAATAGATTCTGTTAAAATAAATAATTATCTCGATCGGCATATATGTATATACAGAAGTTTTAATATGATGGATCATTGGTAGTTAAACTAATTTGCATAAACAAAATACAGTAAAAGCGGAAAAGTTTATAAAAATTCAGTAAAAGAAACTAGGATTGGATTTCATCTATCTCCCTTGTCTGTAATCTGGGTGAATATAATACATAACATCTAAAAATACCAATATTGATGCACACTCAAAAATCATTTATACCGATCCCTCGTGTATAAAATTCATAAGATTAGTTCCCTGAATATTGATTCCTCACATATTCAGCAAACTATCCAGCATTACGATTGAGTGTTAAAAGCAATTGATATATTGAGATCTATTCCTAGCATCACAGTATATCAAGTATCATTGTTCAAATCAAATTTTCAGAAATACTTTCCAGTCAGATATAAAAATCAAAATCAAAACATTTATTGATCAAATAGAACTAAGCATTAAGAATAGAACAATAATACTAATATTGAGTAAAAACAAAAATGCTATACATAAATATCACTAGATTACATCCAAGTTCGAGTAGATTACATTCAATCCCACAGAGGAAAATTAGCCACTCATGGTAGCTATCAAATCCTAAGAACTAAAGAATAAGAAGAAAATATGATTGTGTTTGCTCGTGGTTGCAGCTCTGCAACAAGGATGCGGTTCTTCTCCAAATTCCCCAACTGATATGTAGTTCTGAACTTCCACAATATATATACAGCACGAACTCTCGCTTGGGCTACTGAATCTCGCTTGGGCGAGATAGAGTACTTCAGCATGAAGAAAGGGTCTCGCTTAGGCGACCCAATTCTAGCTTGAGCGAGAATCACATAACTGTAGAGGCCCCTTCACGAACTCTCGCTTAGGCGAGATTGGCAGCATCAAATATTGCTTGGGCGAGAATGGCGGCAAAAGATGATCTCCACTGCACAAGCTCTCGCTTAGGCGAGATTGGCGGCCTAAGCTCTCGCTTGGGTGAGATTGCTTTGGTTTGAGCAACCCTGCATAGTTTCTTTTCTGTTTCTTCATTTTTCCTTTCACTCTTCTTGTGTTCTTTCCTCCTTCTAGTATAATTTACCTAAAAATTACACAAAATAGGGATCAAATGATTTCTTTAAGTCAAAACTTGGAAGCATGTGATTGAAACTCATTCTTTTCTAGATTTAGGGAGAATCAATCATGATATAAACACAAATTACAAACAGAAGTGCCAACATTTCATATGAAAATTACCCATTTTTGACACTTATCAGTTCCCTACTCAAGAGGAGATAGCCCCTTCCAAGTTGTGAGAATGATCAATAACAATTCCTACGAGTTAGAGTTACCTCCAAGATATAACATGAGTCCTACTTTTAATATTGGTGACCTTTCTCCTTTTCATATAGGTGTTGCAAATGTGTGGTTGCATTCTCTCCAAAAGGAGGAGGATGATGAGTTCATGACTCCTCATGAGGTTAAAAAGGCTCTTTCTAAGAGGATCATTAACTAAAAGGGATACCTCTTCCTCACCTTTGAGTTTATTTACCATTTCTCTTTATTGTTAGTTTCTAACTTTGTTTGTGTATTTTGTAGGTTTGCTAGTCTCCTAATTTTGAGAAAGGCCTAACCAAGGGTGTGTACTCACCGCGCCCCTACTTTTGCTAAAAGGATACCCTTGGAGTGGAAAAGAGAACATCTTGAAAAAAGGGACACTACATGGAGGACTACATTTGCATGAAGAAAGAGAAACGCACATTTTTAAAGATTTGATGAGGCACACCAAAGATTTTGGATTGCATATGCATGGGGAGAGAGAAAAACACCTTTTTGAAAAACACCTTTTGAAGATTATATGGGTCACATAAAGATTTGGAGAGTATCTCATATTTTGGTTGCCCTAGTTTCTAGGATGTTAACTTTCTTTATAATTACTAAGAAACCACTTTTTTCCTATTTAAGAGAGTGTTTCCATCATTTGTAGGGGGTGAATATTTTTAGAGTATACGTTCAACCATTTCTACAAGGAGTTGAGAGAGTCTCTTCTTGAAAGTTCTTGAGCTTCTAATTCTTATCTTGAACCAAGGTTCAACTGGCAGCACTACCACTTATTTTGGTTGGCTTAGTACCCCAAGTGGCATGACCATCTTTTTTGCTCTTCCCCATCTTGTCTTTCTATCTTCTTTTTTTTCTTTTACCTTTATGTTCTTTTGTTCATTTTATGTTTTTTCAATTTATGTTGTCTTTGTTATTTTGTGTTCTTTCTTTTGGTTATATTGAATCCATTTTATCAGTTTTTCCCTTGAGTTTTTTAAAGTGAACATTCATATCTAAATAACTTAGTTATCTTAATGTCTAGTGAAAATCTTCATTACACTTTCTTAATCATACAGTAACTTAAACACCTTGCCTCTTAAAATTAACAAGATGAACTTTTATCAAAGTGGATCTTCCATCGTTTTCTTCATCAAACTCAGTGGTCAATCTTCAAAAACACAACTCGGCTTGAAAGGCAAATCACCTTTTTCACCTGTAGATATCAATGCACTTTTCTAGTAAAACTCATTTCATTTTCAATAAAAAAAGAAATATCAACTCTAGATTTAGACTATGCATGTCTTCTCTTTAAATGTTAAAAGTATAATAAACCTGAAATCGTATATGCATGCATGACTTCTACATGTACACTTAATAGAAGACAAAGTTGTGTTGTGTGGCACGATCTTTTAATAAAAATAAAGTCATATTTGGAGGTTCGATCTGTTGATGAAGTCGTGCTTCCGAGTAGGAATCTTCACATCTGAGTTGGTGCGATTAGCTCAAAGAGGATGTGAGTTAAAAAAATGAGTTATGATTATACTCCACTAATGAACAGTAGTTTGTAAAGGCTTTATGCTTGGGACATTTGTTAATGCTGATAGGCACAGATTAATACGAGTGAGTAATGTTGCATATACACACACGTAACATGTAAATGACATCTCTGAAATTTCTTCAATTAAACTGGTGAAGAGAAAATAATAAAAACTTGAACAAGTGAAAGGTGTATGCAAGTAACATAACTCTATAACCCATGCAATTTTTCTCTTCTAATCCTATACGTTCACGTAGTTGTTGTGGATGCTTATTCAAATTCTCCCTGGTGTGCTCTAAAGAGAGCCTATTTGCTGGTTGTTTCTTTATAAAAAGTATCGCTTCCTGGAACTGCTCCTAGGAACAAAATCTAATCTTTTCCTAAATTACAGTTTTAAAAATTACTATAACGATATCAAGTTGCTAATATGCTCCAAAAGGAGGAGAAAACAAAATATTCAAGTTTGCAATAGTTCACTATGAAAGGAAGAGAAAAGCTGAGGAAAGAACCTGATATATCATCTGCTTCACAAATGCAGTTAGAACAAATAGAAGTGATAAGATTAGAAAGGAACGAAGACACTGATAAATTGGACATTAAATAACTAAATATCTTAAAATGCACAAAAATGGGAAAGCTGCCAAAACGAATGTGCTTGTTTCCTAAAAAAATAGCTGGCTAACATTGAACATAATTCTCTACAAACCATAGCAGAAACTGTTTGATGCTTTTTAAACAATCATATTCATGTTGTGAGGTGAATCTCTACATGGTATAAACAAGGCATGTGTTTTAAAGTAAAAATACAGAGACTGACTTTTACTACACACTCAAGCAGAACAACATCCACCTTGCTTCACAGCTGATACATCATCACGGGAACCAACACTAATCGTCTGCCCTTTCGGTAAAGCTGCTGGATCGTCTCCAATCTCAAGGGCCTTCTTGCTTACAACATGATAGATCTGGGTCAGCACTTCCGTAAAGGCACTTTCAACGTTCAACGATTCGAGGGCAGATGTTTCCATAAAAAAAGTCCTCTCTCGCTGGGCGAAACTTGTAGCATCCTCGGTGGAAACTGCACGCAGATGACGCAGGTCTGCTTTGTTCCCTACAAGCATCACCACAATGTTGGCATCTGTGTGATCTCTCAGCTCTTTCAGCCATCTCTCCACATTTTCAAAAGTAACATGACGCGTAACATCATAGACTAGTAAAGCACCAACAGCTCCACGATAATACGCACTTGTAATTGCTCGGTACCTTCAGTATACAGAAAAAAGAACTAAATCGGTTTATAAATACAAAAATCGGTAGATCATTATTTACATGGAAACTAGAATTAGATGATGTTACTACAGATAATTCTTGTTAGAATTTCCCAACCGACATGAGTATAAACACTACTAGCTTGCTTACATTTAAACACGTTTTCATAAAGTAACACGCACAATATTCTGGCAATTGATTGTAGTGCAGCCTAATTAGGAAGCTAAATGATGATGCATGATCAACGTAGTTCACCCAGAAAGGAAGACTAGCTTTAGATCTTTCAATTTCATCATATCTAAAACTTTATGAGAAACTCCTTTTAAATTATCCTTCTTCAAGCATGATGGTTATCTCTCTGCTTATATTTTTTGTCTCCAGGACTAGACAACTAGGATCAGTGTCCTTAGAAAGATAGCAGTTTGTTAGAAAAGTGTCATGTGATTTTCAACCCAGTTGTGCTGAAGCAGTATAGAAAAGAGCTCACCCAAAAAACATAGCGTCTTTCCAGTTTCTCCATCAGCCCTCACTTCCACTAACCGGAAATAAAAAAAGAAAAAAACTAGCTTCTTTATCCCACAGCCACCACACCTCTTCACCCAACCATTTTGCCTCACAGGTTGAAGAGCAGGTCCAGCTATGACGCAAATAGAGGAGTAGATGCAAGCCCACATATTTGCCAGCAACATCATTGTGTGTGGTTGACTACTATATGATTTGATTTTTATATTCCAAAACTGCTTACAGTTTGAAAACAAGATTTGCAGTGTGTGGAGTTGGTGGAGGGGCTAAACAAGATGAAAATAGAAGAACTTATAAAACCAAAAAGTGAGAAGAAACTCAAACAGGCCTCAAGTCCCGCCTACAGTTTCCAACCAAATTAATGTTTCATTAGAAGGGAACCAATTGGAGGAGCTTCTCAATGGCTACTTCTGTTGCGACTATAATTGTTCAGGTAACTAGTTTACTATCAAACTACAGCATTGAATTTCTGTTCAGCCATCATATTACCAAAAACTTCAAGCTTTCATCATAATAACACTGGTCCAGTTGTTTTAATTTCTTTCATCATTCGTTGGTTAATATAATTCCCCAACATAATTACCGGTATTATCAACAGCTATAACCATAACATTAGCATGTTAACATATTAATCTTAAATAGTAGGGAAGAAAATCTTCACATCTTAGCAGTGACATGTCACACGTTTTAATTTTCTTTCCCACACTTTCTCATGCCTTCAACCTATAAATACATTTATTATATATGTAATTTACTTTAGGAGCAAACAAAGAATAGCCAGTTCCACAAATAACTGGTAGCTAAGATAGACTGAGATGAAGTTACAAAAGAAGCCTGAGTTCCAACTTTGTTTCGCAAAGAACAACAGAAGGGAACATATTCTCTTCTGCCATTTCGAAACAACAACAAAAAAAATCCAAAACGACAATTTGGAAATTATGAATGGTTTCTGGATGCACAACAGTTTAGAAAAACAGACACGTTCAAATGAAACCAAAATGGATTCATGTTGAGATTGGCACCAACTGATGTGCTAGCTAAACATAACATAATATACAACAATTCTATTAAAATCGAAAATAGATTGAACCTGACTTTAGTTACCAATCTGAAATACCAACTTATAACATTTCCTCCAAATTCATGTTTCATTAGTAGAAACCAATTAAAATTCATCAAAAGCTGCCCACCATCCAATTCCCCGCATAACCCTAATCAGTTAGTCAGAAACATATCATATCAACTTTCTTTCTCACTATCTTGTCATTAACAACTACACACATTGGTAACCATCGTGGTATACAATACACTATTATATTCATAATTCTTTCATTACTCAGAAAAAATATCTCCTACAAAGTAACCAGCAACTCCATCTTTTTAAAGAAGCTACGAGAATGAAAACCACAACATGATAATGTTAGCACAACAAACTCAACCTTAAAGCTCACCGAAAGTAACAACTGACAAATAAAACAATCCAGCTCATTTCACCAATAAGCTCAAAGCAAAAATGCCACGATTTTACGTTTCATTAGAAAGAAAAAGGCGCACTTATAATAATAACATAAGAAGACATCCAATACAACGACTTCCGTTAAAAAAAACCACAAAAGCATGATAAATGTTTCCAATTTTACTACATCCTCAATCTAATTACATCGTCAACACAAAAAGGGTGCATGAAAAAAACAATAACGTAAAACCTCAAACGACCACATAAAGCATGCATTCTCATTTTCATACCACTTGCCCAAAATGCAAAAATCAAATCACAAACATCGATTCACACACCCACATATAAATAAAGAGGATGGTGATAAAAATAATTAAGATAGGGATAAAGAGAATAAAATAGCGTTTTCCTGTTACCTTTCTTGGCCAGCAGTGTCCCAAATCTGAGCCTTGACAACCTTGTCATCGACGCGAATGCTTCTGGTGGCGAACTCAACGCCAATGGTGGACTTGGATTCAAGGCTGAACTCGTTTCGCGTGAAGCGAGTAAGAAGGTTCGATTTGCCGACGCCGGAGTCGCCGATCAGAACCACCTTGAACAAGTAATCATAATCGTCATCGGCTCGGTAAGCCCCCATTTGTTGTTCCTCCTTTTACTGTGTATGTATGGATTTGGAGAGAGTGAAAAGAGAAAAGTGAGAGAGAGAGAGAGAGAGAGAGAGAGAGAGAGAGAGAGAAAATGTTGCAATTGGAACTGAAAAGAAAAATCCCAGATTTAGATGAAGGGTGATACGAAAGCGAACTTCACTTTTGTAATGTTAACAAATTTACAACTAGTTCCATAAAAAAAAGAAAAATACAAGTAGTTACAACCATGCCTCCAAAATTAAGTAATTAAGTAAATAGCAACGAAAATGCAATTAGTAATTTGCCTTAAGTAAACCATATTTGTTTGGTGCTGATTCCCAAACAATATTGAGATGTGAAGAGGCAACTCATTCATCATCTTTGGTTTTATTAAATCAGACTGATTTTTTCATATTATATTTCATGAAAATTTTGGAGGAACTAAACCTTTTTACTGGTCTAATTCCTTGTTGTCTATTTTGTTCAATTTTAATAACTATTGTAGGAGTCACTTTATTCGAGTTTAGATAATAAATTTATATTAAATATAGACGAGACATATATTTTAAAATAAAAATAAATAAATTAAAAATTTTGTATTCTTTATTTATTATAAAATTTTAAATTTCTAAATTTTTAATTTCTAATCTTTTACATTTTCTTTGAGCTTTTGGATTGACCATATCAAGATATGAATACTTTTAGTTTTTCTTTGGTGAAATCCTTTTATATTTCTCTTTTCCTTTGCTAGTGAGTGAGAGTTTTGTATTGTGTGGTTTTAAAAAGAACTTTTTATTAGATTAAATTGGTGAAAGTGTTTGAGTGCAAAGTGTTTTAAGTGTCGGTAACTACTTCTTCCGTAAGGTATATCTTATAGTAGTTCTAGAGAGAGGTCCTCAAAAGGTTCGGGTAGTGAGGGTAGTCATTACCTAACTGATTCATCGAGTGGCTCGATGTCTAGAACAAAGGGAGTAGTTATGGAGACAATCTTGGATGTTAGGGAGGATCCGACTTAAGAGCTAGTTGAAACTAACATATCACGAAAGGATAGTTATGATTGGGTGTCATCAACGGTCACAAGGTACTTTTCTTTTTATAGATGGTCCAGATTGTTGGATTCATGGCTACGAAGTGTGTGTGCGTGTTCGAAAGGGGTACGTCATCAGACATAGTGTCATTAGAGAGAGTGAACGCCAAAGAAAACATTTATCATGCACCAATGCAAGGAAAGGAAATGGTTGCGGTTATTTTGGCCTTTTGGCTTCGGGTTCACACCCGAGGCATATACAGCCTTTTGGCCTTTATGCCTTGGTTATGAACTGAGGCATATTCGAGGATTATTGCCTCGGTTCCCTCCACAACTGAGGCCTAATGGAGATCAAGAAAAAAAAAGAAAATGAAATGGACTTTCTACCCGCCTCTGGTCCAACCGAGGCAGAAAGTGACATTTAAATCTCCTGTTGGTTTTACCTACAAAACACTAATTGAATAATCTCATGTTGCCACCATCCACAAGCTTAAACTTATGGGAGATGTCTTCCTTGCTAGTTTTCAATTCGTGAATACATCAATGCTCTCTATCAAAAACAAAAATTTCACTAAGAACATAATAAAATAATGCAAAAAATGAGAGAAGAATATACAAAATTATGTTTCAATCAAATAGAAAAAACATATATTCAGATTTCCAGTACACAAACTATCATGTTTACTTAAGACCAAATGGTTAAGTGATTTAGCCAAAACCACATAGGACTAATAGTGTGTTTGCATTTACGTTAGCCAAAACCACATTTCAAAATTTTTTGTTGATTTTGACATTATTTTTTGTTGGAGCACGCATAGTTGATGGGAATTTAGACTAAAGACAATATTAGAGATAAAGTCTCAAACATCGGACAAATTCTTGGGCTCGACAATAAGGAAGGAACAAGAAGTGTATATGATATAATCAGCAAATCTTTAGTAAAACAAAAATAGATTATTTATCTTGAGTCATGTTGTCTGCATCCTTTTCCCTTATCTCCAAATAAAGCCTTTTAAGAAGTTCAACATTCATAATACTATCTTCAGGGACACCTAATGCACCTTTCAAACAAACATCTCACAACCATCAAAATCTCCAAAACAAAATTATACAGGCATAACACAATATAGAAAGCATTATAGATATACAATACTTAAATTTTTAGTTCATATTGAAAATTAATCGAAGACAAAATGTTGTCTTTTTTTGCATCAAAAAGCTTCACAAACTATATATAATGCAGAACAACACTAACTTTCAAAGTCTTCACAACACGCTTTGTTCCACTTGAGAAGCTTGAGTAATCCATGTCTTCCTTGCCTGAGTAAAAATGGAAGATCAACCTGCATTTGTTGAACCTTTTCTCCTTCAAAACCTTTCCGCAAAAGGCTCATCTTTTCCACTGTAACAAATTCATCAACCATCACAACCTCCTTCTTCCTTTCCATGACCTCTTCAAATCGCTTTTCTATCTCTTCAATTTGCTTCTCCTCTGTTGTAGATCATTCAATTAGTGTTGTGTAGGTAAAACCAACAGGAGAAGTTGCACAATACGTGATGGTAAAGAAAAAATAATATCCTCAGTACACTGCTAACAAAAATGCAACAAAACAAATACACACAAAAAAATGGATTCAAATCGCAAAAAATACCACAATGCGCAGATGAAAGTGGTTGTGTAGCTGGTGTTCTGGTCGTCGGAGGCGCAACAACTCGTCGTTGGAGGCAACGCCAATAACAGGCGGAGAAGGCGGAGACGGTGATGAGGAGTTTGTGGTGTTCGTTCGCGCAGCAGAAATGGAAGAGAACATAAGTTGTGGTTCGCACAACAGAGAAGATGAGGTTCTGACTTTAACCAGCTCGTCGTCGAAGGCAATGCTGACAACAAGCGGAGGAGTCGACATTGAGTTCGTCGTCATGGTGGTTTGCGCAGAAATGGAGAAGAGGAAAACAAAATGTGGTTCGCACATAAATGAAGAAGAAAACGTTCGTGAATTTGGATTTTAAACCAACCTTATGCCTAGGTTCAATAGAAAATCGAGGTATAAACTCCCTATTGCCTCGATTCCATGACAACTGAGGCCATAGAGGGCACAAAAGATAAAGAAAAAAAAAAGTCTTTCTAGTTACAACAACTTATCTACCTCAAGTCTTAACAACTAAGGCACGAGGCATATATTCTGCCTCGGGTTCTTCACAACTGAGGCATAAGGCGTATATCCTGCCTTAGGTTCTATGTGAATTGAAAAAAGCAGGAAATTGAAAATTTATGGAGGCTTTATGCCTAGGTTGTTCTACAATCGAGGCCTATGTGAATTTTTTGCCTCGGTTACCTGTAACCGAGGCATATAACATTACGATAATTACAAGTTTGCCACCGCATGTTTATATGCCTCGTTTCTACTACAACTCAGGCATAAACCCCAAGTTAGAAAACCCAAAATGCACTAATGATGGTCAAGAATAATATGAGGAGAGTTTCTTTTACATGTACATGTGTCATTTTGTGCAATTGCATATCCGACTACCCTTTAATGACTTCATTATGGGGGTTCTTCGTTTGCTAAACATTGCAGTAACCCAATTACATCCCAATAGTTGGGGATATTTGCAGGCTTCAGGATCCTATGTCGGTCATTGTATTTGTGTCCGTCACCAAAGTGCTTTTTGTATTTATATGATACCCATCCTAAAGATCATGTCACTTGGTTGTCATTAGTCAGTTGGCCTACTATAAGTAATTTAGACGCATACTCACAATCTTTTAAACACTTCAAAGAAGGCTTTTTCAGGGTTGTCTTGAAGTCGGTTGGTCATGCGCTTTTTTTAGATGATAGTGGTAACACTAAGGTTCCTTTTTATTGGACCGATAACCCCTGGCAGTTTAAGGATATGCAGAAAGATGAGTTGTCAACAGAGGATAGGAATGCTTGAAATTTTTTTCCCACAAGTTGCCTACTAAGGGTCTAGTTAGGTTTATTTGTCCACTCATCCCCTTGTTGATTTGGAAGGTATCTTACTTAGTTTATTTTGTTGTTTTTTATGTGCACGTTTATGATTATGTCACTGTTTTGATGCATGTCATATGGTGTAACAAGGTAAGAAGACTTTGAATATGTTTAGGAGTTTAAGAAATGAGTTGGCGGGGGAGGCCAAGAAATTTAGGGAGCCTCAGGTGCCCAATTTGAAGGGTGCGTTGGTGGATGTCCATGCACCAAATGGCAGAAAAAGGAACGTTATGGTGACTGCACAAAAAAAGGTAGGGAAGGAGATGAAGAAACTCAGACCTAAACCTTTTGGCTATAGCTTTTCTGTTGGAAACAAGAGGGCAGAGGTCGGGCTGTTGGAGAGGTTAGAGACCAGCGTTCAAAGAGATATAGAGATTAATTTGAATGAAGAAGTGATGAATTCATCATATGACATGGAGCCAAATGTTGTTATTCGAGTTTGGTGTTCAGTCGTAAAGTTGGTGGTATGTTACAGAAGGAGCTGAAAGATGGTGAGAAGGCAAAGATTGTTGAGTATCTATTGTTGCTGTAGGCCAAATATGACGAGGATAAGGCAACCTAGGCTAAGAAGGAGGAGGTGCTGGAAGCTAAGAAGAAACATCTAGCTACCTGGAAGGTAAGGTGCCTAGATTCAAAGAAAAAGGCGAAAGAGAGAATGAAGTATTTAGAGGCTGACATTGATGAATGGAAGGAGAAGTATGAGGGGATAGAGGCATAATTAAAGGATCTCAAGAAGTATGTGGTGCTGGAACATATTAATTGTTTTCTAAAAGGCTTACGGTAGGCAGTGTTGTTATATAGTAGAGTAAGTTCACTTTGATGTGAACAAAGATGTTTACGATAAACGCCTTCTTGATGAAGATGAAACCGAGGTTTTGAAGGCCACAGAGGACCCATATGACCCAGAGACAACTATTGTTGGTCTTCTTGTCGGGAATGATGGTGGTTTAGGTATGGAGACGGACGCGGCTAACGAAGAAGAGGAAGTTGCTAATGTGTGATCACATCCTTTTGGTCATGTCGATGTCTTTTGCTTGGCCGATAGTGGGCCTTTTTTGCTTATTTTGCATTTAACAAATTGTATTTTGTTGTGGACTTGTAATAATATTTTTGTTTTTAGCAATGACCTTTAGGGGCGAAACTCTATAATGACTTGTACTTTTTGTGTTTTTGTTTCTTATCAAACATTCTGAATATAATAGCTTTTCTTTCCGTGAATTTTTTGTATGATATAGTCAATTTGAGAGTTGCTTATGAAGGTGTCGATAATTGAATAATTTAGTTTATATCGTCTGTGCAGATATCAGTAAATAATTTAACTAAGGTCGTAAATATAAAGGTTCTATAGCTGCTTAGGTAGGCTAGATAGAAATTTGTTCAACTAGAATCGCCTAGGTAGGCGGTAATGAACTCGAGATAATGATCTGTTTAACCAAGATCGCCTAGGTAAGCGGCAGGGAACACAACATAAAAATTTGTTCAATCGAAACCGCCTAGGAAGGCGACAAGAAACGAGAGGTAAATTTTGTTCAATCAGGACTGTCTAGGTAGGCGGTAGGGAATGCGAGAAAAATTTTGTTCAACCAAGACCGCCTAGGTAGGCGCCAGGGAGCGCGAGGTAAAATTTTATTCAACCAGGACCGCCTAGGTAGGCAACAAAGAGCACGAGGTAAAATTTTGTTCAACCAAGACTGCCTTGGTAGGCGGTAGGGAACACTCAATTGCAACTTATATTCTGAAGATGATCTTGAAAGAAAAAATGTAAGACCCATGAAAATTAAATTATTAAATAATTAATTAATTAATAAATGCGGATAGTGGGAACTTTTAAGGGATTAATTATTGATTTATATGATGTGGAAAAGTACTAGCTTAAATAGTTGAAAGTACTTGATTGTGTGAAAGGACTTGGGTTCAAGTCCTATGTATGCCAATTATGTGTTATTTAATTTATTATTATTTTTAATAATATGCTTGATCATGTTGAGTGATAATATAATCATAGAATTATATTAAATATCATGAAACATGAATTGGTTAAATGGTTGTGCATTGATTTAACATTAGCATGGTCATGGGTTCGAACCTTCGTAATTCTAAATTAAACTTCCTTTTTGCTAAAATTAGTTTTGGCATGAAGGTGAAAGGGTGGAGAAAACCCTAGATGAATGAGCAGCCAAAGGAGGCTGGGAAAACAGTCCATAAGAGACTTTGAATGAGAATTAAAATTAGTCTTAATGTCATTTTCGTTAAAGACAAATTGTGAGAGAATAGTAAGTGATTAGTAAGTGAATTAGAGGAGTTAAATTGAGGTGGTGCTAAGGATACCTTTGGTGATCAAAGGGGAGCTCTAGCATTTGCGTTTTAAGCAAGGAAACCATGTTAGGGGAGCTTTTAACTTTATTTTAAATCTGATTCGCATGCTAAATAGAGTAACCTTATGCGTTAACTGTATTTTAAACCTAATTCACATGCTAAATAGAGTAACCTTACGCATTACCTTTATTTTAAATTGGAATGACATGCTAAATAGGGTAATTTCATGCGTTGATTAATTTAAGTCTGATTGGTATGCTGAATTTGGTATGATCATGCTTGATATTTTATTTCCTTTTAATTTATTGTTTTGGGAAATTTCCAGAAACAGTCTGGTTGGCGATGAACTGCTGCCAAACGATCCTTTCCTTTCTAGTCCATTTAGGATTCCTGTAAAGGAACCACCTGCCAAAAATAATGTAAAAATAGCCTGTTTGACCAACATTGACCGCCCTTACCCAGAGTTGACTGGTTGACCAGTGTTGACTCGTTGACTGACCAATGAGAGGCTGCCACGTATCAAAGCATCTCTCTTAAGCCAGAATTCTCTTCCCGCAATTAGGGTTTGGCTGTTGTGAGGGTTGTTGCAAGGGGCATTTCGCAGATTCTGATTGGGGCCACTAGTTCTCCGATAGAGGACCTGTTTGGTGTCTCGTTTATTGTTGTTGCGGTGCGGATGGTGCGAGGTATGCACTGCAGCAAAAATGATGGTTTCCCAACAACGTGGGTGCAGGTTTCATGCGAGAGTGTGGTGGTACGCATTGGTGTGGGACTACTAGTAGTCTAGGGCCGTTCTGGCAAGTTGCGGGTGCGGAACATGAAGTTGTGCGAGTTTGAGAGATTCAGTAATGCAGGTCTAGCTGCGGAATGGTGGAGGAAGAAGGAGGCGCGAGTGCGATGTGGTGGCTGTCGTGGAAGCGATGCACGTCGACGATGGCGCAGGAGTGAACGTGGTCGACATAGTGACTGGCGGCGAGGCTGGTTCGAGCTTGGTGCAGTGTTGGTGGCAACGGGAGGCATCGGAGAAGATGGTGGTTGTTGTCCCGACGAGTGCAGTCACAGCATATGCAGGCACGAGCACGGTGGTGGCCGCGGGATGCTCGGAGAGACGATGCAATCTCGCGAACTCCAACGGTGCAGTAGCGGTGGCTGCGGTTTCCGATGAGGGCGCGACGGGCGGCTGCTTTTTGGAGTGTGCAACGGTGGCCGGACGTGGTCGTGGCGACTGCGGAGTGGGTTGGTGGGGAAGAGAGAGAGAGAGAGAGGAGTTTAAGGTTAGGGTTTTGGTTGTGTGAAGGAGAGAGAGAGTGTGATGAGGTGTCCTATTTTAGTTGGTTATTTTAGTGAGTGGGAGATTGCGGACGTGGCTTATTTTCATTGGTTAATCTACTAAGTGAAGGATTGCCACGTGGCAAAATCTAGTGGACTGAAGTTTAAGTGACATTAGGGGTGCAGAACAGAAATAGAAAGTCCAATTATAGAAGGGGGTGTAAACCTGAAAATAGGGGGTGCAATTAACTCCAGAAATATTGTTTTTTCAGAAATAGATAATTGAATTGGAAAAGGGGGTTATAAACATGGAAATTGGGGGTGCATTTAGTACCTGAACTATTCCTCTCCAAAATTTTGATTTTGGGACTTAAATTACGAGTTAAAATATTCACTATTTACACTCTTAAGGACCTAAATTAAATTACAGTTGCATTATTAAATTTAAGGATGTCTAATAATATAGTATGCAAATAAATACAATTTTTTAAGCGTAAAAATAATATTAAGTTCCCAAAATTTAATTATTAAATGTGAGCAAAGGTTCGACTCATCATACCTCCAAGCGGTCTGAAAGCGGGCACCGCCTGGTGATACGTGTCCCCTGTCAGGCGATTGTACTGCAACGGTATTGGTGTTCTTATTCTTGATGTCCGTGATCTACAAAGCTTTGGTGATGCCTTAAAGGTCAATTTACTATTGTTGAAAGTAATAAAAGTTTTAATTTTCCCGCGTTTTGGGAATATCAGTTATAATAAATTAAGTTTTATTTTTTTCTTCTTTATTTTATTATTTAAATCCGTAATATCCGGTTGGGATGTTACAAAAACCACTTGTTTATTGATGGGGTGCCTCGTTAAAAACACTTTGGCCAAAATCCTCCTTAGGGAAAAAAGACTTGATAGGAAAAAGAGTACACCCAAGGTTACATTTGGTGTTGTCTTTATAGTTTCTTAATGAATGTTCAACTAAAATAAAATTTCAGGTGTGTTACAATTAATGTATTTGGTATAGGCTCACCAGATAATTGTTCAAACCTATATGCTCTGCCTCCAACATACTCTAAATGGTCCTTCCCAATTAGCAAAAAAACTTGCCATCCTTTTTCCTTATGTTGCTCGTCATCCACCATACAATATCCCCTTTCACGAATGTTCGTGGCTAGAGTTTGGAATTATATTTGCACGTCACCCTCTATTTGACCACCATGTTCCTAATTTGTGCTTTCTCCTTCAACTCAACCAAAAGATCTAGGCTGGTATTGAGACTTTCTTGGTTTCAAATTCATGGTAATTTTACCTTTGCAATGACAACTCACCAATTTCAACCATGATCCTGACATCTGTGTCATATACCAAGCTGAATGGAGATTCGTTGATCGAGGATTGGGAGGAACATCTATATGTCCACAAGATTTCTAACAATTCTTCAGCCCCCCCCCCCTTCGAGGAATCCAATCGCTTTTTTATATCCAATAGAATTACTTTGTTGGCGGCCCCAACTTGATTGTTACATTACAGCTCCACAAAACTAGTGATGTGCTTTACGCCCAAGCCTATATAAAATTTAGCTATTTCCTTATTAATTAATTACCAAACATCATATGTAATGATGGTATGCGGTACCCCATATTGGCATATAATGTTCTTCCATACAAATTGTTGTATTTGTTGTGTTGTGATTATGGCTAGTGGTTGAGCTTCAATCTACTTTGTGAAGTAGTCAATACCTACTATGAGAAATTTGACCTGTCCTTTTCTAGTAGTTAATGGTCCTAGTACATTCCTATTTGGCAAATGGCCAAGGGGAGTAAACATGATGGAGCTCTTCTTGTTTGATATGAGTGATGTTGTCGTGCTTCTGACAAGGTATACAGTTTTTAACAAAATCATGACAATCTTCCTCCATTTTTGACAAAAAATACAAGATGTATTTTTTCATGTTGTGTGATCTAGAATGATATCTGCAAATCCCTTCATGTATCTCCTTTATTATGTATTTTGTTTGGTCTTTCGTGACACATTGTAGCATCGGTTGGCTATAACCCCTTTGTATAGTTCTCCCCCTATTAGTGTGTATCACGCTGCTTTTCTTACCCACACATCAACATACAGCGACTGCCATTCTTTGTTGGGCATGTGTACCACTTATAAGTCATTGGCAAAGTCAGTCAGGCACTGGGCCTTTATAAGTTTGCGGGGTTCGTAGCAAATGTTGAACTCAGACAACTTTATCGCCGAAGATGACATTCTTCCTGCTAGATCATGTTTTTGCAGTATCTTTTGGATGGGGTAATCGGTCTTTACAATTATGTAGTGATTTTGTAAGTAGAGTTTGAGTCTCTTTGGCGTGGTTACCAAGAATAGGGTTATCTTTTAAACCATTCGGTATCGTGTCTTTGGATCTTGTAGGGTCTAGTTAACGAAATAAACTAGTTGTTGCTTTCCATCAATCTCTTGTTCCAGCGTTGCGCTTACCGTGTACTATGTTGTTGCTATAGACAAGCAGGGGTTGGGTACTCTGGTTTTCGTAGGATTGGAGCAGAGGATAATATTTCATTTAGTTGTTCGAGCATGTTCTGACATTCATCTCCCTAGTTGAACTTTGTCAATTTTTTTAGAAGCTGAATCATGGCTCTGGTCTTGTCAGCCAATCAAGGCAAAAATCGTGATATCGCCGTTAACCTCCCTATCAATTATTGTATCTCCTAGGCATTGTTGGGGCTTCACATATCGATGATGACCTTGCAATTTTGTAGGTTAAATATATCCCCCTCTTCGTTAGCATGAACCCTAGGAATTTATCACCATCTATCCTAAAAACACACTTTTCCGAATTCAACCATAGATTAAATTTTCTTATAGCTAAGGACACTTCAGTTAAGTTCGCTAAATGTTGCCCTGGGTTTGCGGATTTCACCATTATATCATCTACATATACTTCAACGATTTTGCATATCAAATGGCTGAAAACTTTATCCATCAGTCTTTGGTAAGTTGTCCCAACATTTTTTAAGCCAAAGGGCATGACCTTATAGTAATAATTTGCCTCTTCTATTATGAAAGAGGTCTTGACCATGTCGGTTGGTGCCATAAGAATCTTATTATGTTTAGAATAAGCCTCCAGGAAACTAAGGACGCAGTTTCCTGCTACTTCATCAACTAGTCTATATATGTTGGGCAAGGGTGTAACGTCCTAGCCGGAAATTACTTACTAAAATAAATAAAAATATAAATAAAATAGCAACCTCATTTATTTATCATCAGTTCCCAAAAATGCGGGAAAAATTTAGTTTAGAAATCCAACGCGCCATTACAAATAATAAAAAGACGAGTCGCATCATTCATATTACCAACAAAAGTGTCTAAAAATTATTATAATTAAATCCATAGTGCAACTTAGTAACTAGTAATAAAATCCCAAAGATATCCCCACTCCGTCTCTAAGCATCTGCTGGCTCACCTGCATCAATATCTGCTCCCATGTAACAAGTTACATGATCATCGCCACACACACACAGATAGGGTGAGCTCATTTAAATAAAAACAACAATATAATATTAAATACCATGTTAACAAATATAAACCCAGGTTAGTACACTTTCCCCCTTTTCCTTTCACAACTTCACTTCCAACACTTGCCTTTAGACGTCTATCAATTCTATACCCTTTAAGTGAGAACAATGACCGATCTTCGCTGCACGAGTGTCCACTCGCCCCTCCGACTACAGGCCACCACCTGATAGTTCACACGTGGGAATAACATTGTCACAGCATCTCACCGTGACACCAAGTGGAGCTCCCCGAAACAAACATAAAGTTTGTAGCTGTTCTAGACTACCAAAACTCTATTAGAATCACTCTGAAAAGGGAAATCACCCGAACCTCGCCGTACGAGCAACAACTCGCACACTCCACTGGACTTCCTAAACCACCAGGCTACAACCTATAGTGGTCACGTGTTACCCCAATACAAGATACACTCGTAACTGGACCCCCAGCCAAAGCCTCGCATCATGTACCTCACCTAAAGCTGTGTAGAAACCTTTCCTCGCGCACTATCACTGAACCAAAACCGCCTGGCGAGCATCACACGCCGCTAGGCGGAACTTAGCTCCAGACCGCCTGGCGGACATCACACACCGCCACGCGCCCACAATACCCTCATAGTACCGCCACCGCCTGGCGGACACCACCACACTGCCAGGCGCCTTGCCTCGTCGTCACCACCTGGCGCATCCATCGCCCACCGCCTGGCGCTCTGCTCCCGCTGTGACCACTGTCACTGATTTATTTTCTCGTCCGCCTGGCGGCTCGCTCACACCACCAGGCGCTATACCAATAGCACAATGCTACTGGTTTTTTAGCACCTAAACAAATCCCAAAGGATCTCCAAACATACCAATCACCCAAGTATAACATAATTATGATTTACCAGTCATATATCTATACCAAATTACATCACACTCATTTAGACATGCCAACCAATCCAATATTATCATGCATCCATACTCATCTCCGTTTACCCCTTTTAAATATGTCTCATACATTCCGCATACTCCCAATCATAAAATCATACATTCTGGAATTTATATAAAGCATGACACCACACTTTAATCCATATGTACCATACCAATAGTTCACAACCACAAAACATGCCTAAGGAAAGATTACACCAATCATACCATTTCATATACCCCATCTCATTCAAATTAACATTCCATCTGAGTCTGTCTTACCACATACGCCCACACGTTTAAAAGAACATTACTATTTATATCATACCTCACATCTTCATTTATCTCAATCTCCCCCTGACTCCCATTTAACTCAAATTTTCCTTTCCTATTAAATTTTCTTTAAATCCCACACGTATAACTTGCCGGTTAAACCCCAATGACATGACGCCCATTTAAAATTGTACATCACCCACTGCACTGCCAAACCGCCTGGCGACAGATCACGCACCGCCAGGCGGTGCATACATATCTGGAAATCTCCAGATTATTTTCCTGCACCGAAACGCACCCACACCTGCCTATCCCAATTTTCCCTTTCATACAAACATAATTTTATATCAAAGCATCATCCTGAATTCATACATCAAATATATTAATCACAATTCTGCAAAACCAACCCCACCAAGCATTCACATGATTTATGTTGTTTATCACTAAGGCCATCATAATCCTAACCCCCCAATTTCAGATCAACCAGTCATGCCTTCCAACAAAACCAGCATACGCATTGTCTTATTAAAACATCAAAATTCACATTCGAGCATACAGACATCACGACCACATCACAGGTACCCCAAAAATACCAAAAATGACCAAACATAGTGCAAGCGTGTTCGTGTCGCTTGGCGGATCATCCTCTGTCGCCAAGCGGTTCATATTCAAGATCCCAGAAACCAGTATTATCACTTGTGTCGCCTAGCGGGTCGTGCGTGACCGTTAGGCGGTTTATGGAAAATTTCCAGAAACCCGATTTCAGCTATGGTTTTCAGATGAATTACAATCCCAACCCCTCAAACATCAAGATTCAATAAAAATTCGATAAAAATAACATCAAACAATTAGTAGGAACTCCCCTAACCTCGATTCCTTGCTCAATTTGTTAAATGTGCTACTTCTTCCTTGCTCTTCTACCAATTCAGACCCAAACCTCTCCTAACACTCACAATCACTCTCCTTTCGTGCTCTCTTTCTGGTATAGACTCAGACTTGGCAAAACCCTTCCTAATACTCCACTTTTTCCTTTTAAGTAGTGCTTAAATTTAGGTTAATCAAGCAAAAATGGGTTCTCCCTTAATTAATGGTTAATGGCCATTCATGACCCCCTTCATGATTGTTTTTCAGCCTCCCTTGGCTGCTAGATCAGTTAGGGTTTCCCCTAACCCTTCCCATTCCACCCAAATCCACCATAAAAAAAATATAAAGTTTAATTTAGGTGTTCCCTAAGACTAGAACCCATAACCATGCAATTGCCAAATCAATATCAAACCATCATGCCAATTCATGTTTCATGCCAATTAGTATAACTCAATTGCCATCTTCTTACTCACACACATACAAATTAGAAAAAGAAATAAATAGAATTAAATCCTACAAATGGCATACTTAGGACTTGAACCCAAGTCCTCTCACACAATTAAAGTACTCTCAACCATTTGAGCTAGTACTATTCCACGTCATGAAGGTTAGCATTTAATGTCATAAAGGCTTCTCTCCCTCGCATTAATTAAATAATTAATTATTTAATTATTTAAATTTAGTGGGTCTTGCAAAGGGTTATGCATCCTTAGGGCATGCTTTGTTTAGTTCTGTGTAGACAACACACATTCGTCATTTGCCGCTATATTGCTTTACCAACGCCATGTTTGCAAGCCAGGTGGTGTAGTGGGCTTTCCCTATAAATCCGACATCCATAAGTTTGGCAGCCTCGACCTTAGTTGTCTGTCTCTATTCCTCTCCTAACTTTCTTTTCTTCTGGGATAAGTATCGAGCTTCTTTGAAAACGGATAGCTTGTGAATGGCTACCAGGGGGTCAACTCCGAGTAGGTTTATGACTGCCAAGCGAAAATATTCGTATTTTTCACCAAGGTTTGGCTGATTATTGCTTCTCCTTTTGGACTTAAAGTTGATCCGACTTTCAAGCTTTTCTCCCCGAATAAAGAAAAGTTTTTACTCTCTCCTCAAGTTCAATTCTTGAATCATTTCCTAGTCGAAGGTCCAAGGCGGCTCCTACGTCAGGTGCCCGTTCAACGTTGCTTGCTACTAGCGTTGGCTCTTGGGGCCGCAAACAAGCAATATAGCATTCTTTGGCTAACTTTTCTCCATTAATGGTGATGATATCTCCGAATGCTGATGTGAACTTCATAGCGAGGTGGTCTCCCCAACAGGACGTTGTAGGATGTATGTGCTTCGACCACTAACTAACGCATTGGTATCATCTTGTCTTGGTTTCCTTCGTGGAATACCGTATGCAGATCTATATACCCTTTGGTTCACATTTACTCTCTTGAGAACCTGTAGATGGGGTCGTCATAGGGTATCATGGCTTCTTCCAGTAACTGCAACTTTGTTTACGTTTTCCAAAACAGGATGTCTACTAAACTTCTTTGGTCTATTAGTACTTTCTTTACAGTGAAGTTTTCAACCTCTATGGTGACCACCATAGGGTCGTCTTGATCAAGGTTCGCTACCTAAAAGTCAGCATCCATGAACGTAATTGGTGGCATTTTCCTACATTTGAAGGTGCGTGTTATGACTTTTACTAATTCTATACTCCTTAAGTGTTGTTTTCTTGTTGAGGTTGACGTTTGAAACTGCTGAATATAGTATTTATTGTAACGCATAATGAAGGCCTGTATTGGTTGTGTTATTCTCTTGAGGGAACGTCTCCTTCTTTTGTTCGTTCCTATCCTTATTGCCTTTGGGGTCCTGCCAATTTTCATAACGTTTGTATCCTGGTCTTGAGATGCTTTCATCATCTCTTCTCATAAGGCTTGAGATGCAAATCATGGAAACTAGTCACTTGTACTCCAAAATTTTTTATAAACTTTTCCTAGAATTCAAAGCCCAAATTTTGAAGAAAGAACGTTGTCATATCATTGGGCGAGTATTGTTGGTGGGTCATAAGAATAACAAATCTTCTATGTTGAGGAAGTTGTTTTGTTATCATTTACTATGATTAAGTTTTATGCAAACAATGGTTCATAGCATGATTGTTGAATTTAATAAATTGAATTCAAAATGTTGCACAAAAACCAAGACTAGTAGATCGTGGCTTGATTCAATCAGTTGAATTCAAAATTATTATTTGGTTCTTTGCAATTGTACATTTGAGATACATACCTTGTTAATGAATCAATCATTCGAAGATTACATGGAAAAACACATTTTTTGTACTCTTTGATTCAATTATTCTCAAACAAATGTGTTTTCAATGAAAACTAATTTGAATTAAAAGATCAATCATTTTAAATATACTCAGTTTAAATACATGTCCCACAGAAAACCCTATACTACTGACCCTAAATTAAATCATAATCTAATATTTACAATTAAAGAGTCCTAGGTAAGGTCTTCATATACTCCTTAGCCAGATGAACTTCACTTAGCCCTGAATGCTCAAAGGAAGCTTAGTCTTCTTGTATCCTCCTAGTCATAGCTTCGGTTGTGGGTCCTTGATAACGTTGTCTTTGATGCGATCAAATTAACACTACTTAACTATGACAACTTCACTATTGCCAAGTTTGAAGTGAACTAACTAGATATGGTTAAGCTAACCCTCGGTCGTATCCCAACGAATACGGAATTGATTTCCAATATTTGAATCTTATAAAAATCTAATGTAATGCAATTAAAACAATATGACGATATGCAAAAATTTAGTGAAGAATTTAAGAATAAATGAAATAGCATATTAATAAAAGACTTTGAAACAACTTTAGTAAAACAGGCTAATTCTACTACTTTCAAAATAGATTCATCATCAATTATCTAAAGATTATTGTTAAATTAATTATTGTTGTAGATTTACAAATCAATCGATGTAAAGTTTCAATTCATTTGTTGGCGTTCTCACTTTTAACCAAAGTACAGTCTCAGTTAAAAGTGAGAACATTTAGATTATCCATAGTAAATTCAACAAAAGTACAATCTCAATTAAATTTTACTATGCCTAATTATGTCTATTCCTTTACTTTCTCACAAAATAAGAAACTTAATCAAAGTAAAGTCTTGACTAATTTTATTTAAAGTGATTACCTTCAATCAAAGTAAAATCTCAATTAAATTTAAAAACCCTTTAACTCATTATTAGCATGCAAATAGATTTAAAATCATTATTTTCTATTCGATTAAGAAGTAAAGGACATAGAAAAATGAAAACCACAACAAAAATAAAAATAGAGAACAATATAAATTGTTTCCCCACACCCTCACATTTAATCCATGCAGTGTCCTCAATGTATTCAATATATATAGAATGCTAAGAAAAAGTATGACGGTTACTTATGTCCTCAAGGCGGAAGGTATGCAGGAGAAGTCAAGTTCATCCCATCCATCGTCTTGTCAACATATCTTGATTTTCATTGAATATTTGAAAACGATGTCCATTAACTTTGAAAATTCTTCTTGAGGATTCTCCCTTGACCTCCACCGCTCCATAAGGAAATACTTGTGTAATAATGAATGACCCTTCCCATGTGGAGCGTAACTTACCAGTTATGTGACCTGGTTTGGATTTATACAGTAACACCTTTTGCTCTACCTAGAAATCCTTTCTAGCTATAAGCTTATGGTCATGGAATTTCTTGATTTTTTTCTCCTTGTAGAATTTTGAGTTTTCATAGACTATGAGCCTAATCTCCTCTAGTTCTTGCAACTGGAGTTTCCGTTATTTTCCCGCTTCTTCCAAGTTTAAGTTGTGAGCTTTCGCGGCCCAATAGGCCCGATGTTCAATCTCCACGGGTAGATGGCAAACGTTTCCAAAAACAACCCTAAAAGGTAACATACCTATAGGTGCTTTGTAAGCAGTCCTATGTATCCAAAGTGCAACATCCAATCTTGTGGCCCAATCCTTCCTACTAGGCTTTACCAATTTCTGCAAGATCTTCTTGATCTCCTTGTTAAGTATCTCTGCTTACCCATTAGTTTGGCAATGATATGATGTAGCCATGCAATGTGTCACCTCGCATTTCTTCAACATTTTCTCAAGCAACTTATCACAAAAATGGGTCCCCTAGTCACTAATGATGCCTCGTGGTGTCCTAAACCTATAGAAAATGTTAGACCTGGCAAAATTCATGACAACTCGAGCATCATTAGTCCTTGTAGCTATACCTTCCACCTACTTGGAGACATAGTCTACAACAAGTAGAATATAAGAAAATCCAAAAGGAGGAAAAGTGATGTAGGATTATCTTGATTCTTTTTAAGATTCATGAATATGGTGATGATGATTAAGAAAGCTTAGTGAAAATTTCTACCAGACTTAAGATAGCAAGCTATCTAGATGTGAAGGTTTATTTCACAAAGCTCTAGAAAAAGGTGAGAATGGATTTATTCAAAGAAAAAAGAAATGGAATGCACATAGAACCATAAAAACTCGAGAGCAAACAAAGAAGAAGAAAAAAGCATAGAATATGGAAGGATTAGAAAGGGATGAAAGTGAGAAGCACGTTATTACAAAGCTAGACTAGAAGCCATGGCAACCTTGAAGATGAGTGGATGGTGTAACATCCCGACCGAATATTACGGATTTAAATAATAAATAAGAAATATTACGCCAACCTTATTTAATAATGTATCATTTCCCAAAACACGAGAAATTTAAAATAATTTAATATTTCAAATTAAAATCCAAAATCCATAGTTTATAAGACTAGAAATAATATAAAAGCCTCTCATAGGAGTTTACAACTTATTTCAAATAAAAAAAATACAAAACTCCCAAGCTTTCCCCGCTCCGTAGCTAAGTCTCACCAGAACCACCTGCAACAACATCATCTGCTCACGTGTACCGCGTACACGATCATCGCCAAACACAAGCAGATAGGGTGAGCTTAATAGAATAAACATATATATATATATATATAACACTTATTTTCATATATATCATACAATCACCCCAAAGAAATTCCCCCATTTGATTCCATATCACATAGCCATAACCATGTTATTCGTGTTCTACATTTTCTAGTGATTACTTCAAGATGATTTGCTGCCATACATATCGGTCACAACCAATAGAGCACGTGCGAGAAACCATGTCACGGATCACACACCGTAACGCCGGGTGGAGTTCCCAAATACGAACATAGTCGTAATGTCCCAAGACTACCAAACTCGTCAGCTACTACTGAGGAGGGTAATCTATCTGGACCCATCTGTACTGGCCACAACCAGCACACTCACACTGGCAACACTCGCCAACCCAAGCTCAACTCAAGGGTTCCTTGTGTTCATCTGCCATCCCAAGCTCAACTCGAGGGATGTCATTCCGAGCTCAACACGAGGAATGCCACGTGCTTAACCCCTATCCTGAGCTCAACTCAAGAGATACATTCCGAGCTCAACTCAAGGAACACTAGAAAGCTAACCTTTAAAGCATCCTAAAAGCCTTGTAGATCACGCTTGAAGTACCAGCAAACAAAGGCTGCTGCAGCATAATCGCTTGGTAGAGGACACGTATCGCCAGGCGCATTCGCTTCTAGACCAACTGGCGAGTGACACGTACTACCAGGCGCATAGCACCTCAAAAACACCATCGTTGTCGTCAACGCCTGGCAGAACTCCCTCTTGTCGGCAGGTGCGCGAGGTCTAGGAGCGCGAGGTCCAGGAGCCCATAAATGTTGACGTTATCGCCTAGCGGTGTTGAATTTACCGCCAGGTGCCACACCAGTACAACAAAAAATACTAGCTTTTTATTGCTTCAGTTTTGCTGACACACTCTCACTAGGCACCAAACCCCATAATGCTTTTCACCAGGTTATCTCATTTCATGTCCAGTTAATGCCCTTGTCACCAAGCTACTTATTACCATTTATATTCGTGAGTCCAAGATTTCTCAATAATGAAACTTAGTTAACCTACCATATTTGCTAATTCACAATCTGCCATTGTTATTGTTGTGCCCTTGTTATCTACTAATTACCCATCATTAGCTAAGTTCCCAATAGATATCATATGACATAACCATCATTCCTAATCATTTGTATACCATTCCTCCAACTCGGAGATTCCAATTAGCTTTATAAATCAACTTTACTATTTTCACCTCTTATCATGACTAATGCGACCGTGTTTATACCATACTTATTTCCCCTTTTTGCTCTGCGACTCTTAATGCCTTACACTAACATTCTTTTTCCATCCAATTTCTACATTCTACACTGTCCTACTATAATACCTCAATTTCCCAACCAATTTCACAATTTATTCATCCCACTCAAGCTTATAACCTTTCCTAGGTCTCCATTAACCAATGCAATAGAAACAACTTCATGTAATTCTTGCCTTATACCTTGGTTTAGCTAGTTCCTGTTTGAACTGTAAACACTGCTTGTTTTAGCATTATTCCATTCCTTTACCACAATTTAATAACTCTTATCACTTCTTTTCATTACTTAACATCCTAATATCATCTTCATAAAACTTCTCTCTATGTATTTATTTCCTTATCCATTAGTCCCAACTGCCCCTAAGTTTCCCAGGCACCACAACAATCCCACAATTTACTCTCTATACGATGGCTCTTGGCGGCTTAATCCTTGCCGCTAAGTGGTGCATTCTATTCTGGAAAAATTCTCGAATTTCCAACTCTGCACAGCCCCTCCTAGTAGCTCCTCAACGCATTTCTATGCATATTCTCATCGTTCATCTCGTGAACATAATAACAGGCTTACCAATAATCAAATTTAATTATATTCAACACAATAACAATTGTATCCAATTCATCCAGACTCCAATCGTCAAGCCTAAACTCACATTCATACCATGTTCACTCAATTGAACCCTAAACTCCACAAATTTAGGAAATGTATGATGACGAATTATTAACAACCATTAAGACATGATTTTCTTCCAATCAAAATCCTCCCAAAATATCAAAATACCCAAAATTGAGCCAAAAGGCTCGCGTCGCCTGGCGGTTCAACCGCCACCGCCAGGCTCTTCATCCAAAACTCAAAAACTGGGTGAAATAGCTCTGTGTCGCCTGACGGTCGGGAGCTTACTGCCAAGCGGTTCCTTTTCAAGAACCCAGAACAGGTGAAAAACTTATGTGCCACCTAGCGGCTATGAATAGCCCGCCAGGTAGTTTTTGAAAAATTCCCAGAAACTCGAAAAACGCAACCAAAATGAGAGACATGCATACAATTCATATCAATCATTATACAGTTCATGCTCATACATAAAAATTAACACATAAACTCCCTTAACTTGGATCCTTTTGCTTAGAAACTTAAATGGCTCTAAATTCCCTCTTGCTTCCTGTAAGACCCGAGAAAATTAAATAGTTATTTAAATAATTATTTAATTATGGCGGGTAATAGAAACATTTAAAGCAATTAATGTGAGGAATTATGACGTGAAAAAGTACTAGCTCAAGTGGTTGACAGTACTTAATTGTGTGAGAGAACTTGGGTTCGAGTCCTATGTGTGCCACTTGGGTGTTATTTAAATTATGTGTTTTTGTGTGTTTATATATTGAATGCATGGGGTGATGATAAATTCCTAGAATTGTAGGAGTTATCATGAAATCTGGATTGGTTGAATGATATGGCCTTGGTTTGGCATGTGCATGGGTGTGGGTTCAAACCTCGTTGAGAACTAAATAATTTCTTTTTGCCAATTTTTCCTTTGGCATGAATGTGAAAAGGTTTGGAAAACCTAGTAGCCAAGAAGGCAGCTGTGAGTGCTGGAAAAATACACTGTGAAGGATATTGAGTAGACATTAACACACACTTTTATTGTAATTTTCGTTTTAAAAGGTTAAGTGAAATTAAGGGTGGAATGAATTAGAGTGAGAGAGGATAATTAAGGGATTAAGGGTCTGAGACAGGGG
>Ga0214542_1003594_pt1 | contig 31439 bp, 21 predicted proteins | sample CNSS1metaG_FD_160096 | JGI IMG/M metagenome (GOLD analysis project Ga0214542, IMG submission 160096) | Root nodule microbial communities from cowpea collected in UCLA plant growth center, Los Angeles, California, USA - CNSS1 | ecosystem: Host-associated > Plants > Roots > Nodule | place: USA...
AAGAAAAACAATTATATATATATATATATATATATATATATATATATATATATATATATATATATATATATATATATTTTGAAAGAGTAGTTGCTAATCATTTTCTTGCGGTTGTGAATGTAAGAAAATGTCTTCTTCTTCATGTTGTGTTTGTCAATATTCATACATAGAGATGCATTAAGTATTCTCCATGTAACATTAATTGCATATATTTTTTTTAAGTAACAACTTGATACTTGACACAACTTATTAGGCTTAAGTTAAATAAATTTTATCTAAATTGAAGAAAAAAACATAATCATAAGGTTGATGATCTATGTAGAGTTTCCATGTAGTCTTTCTAGAAGGGATGTTAGCGTGCAACAACATTAACATGTTCAATAATATACCTTTAATGTAGATAAATTTTTGTGAGATCTCTTTTAAAATAAATTAAAATGAAAATACTATGAGTGTAGAATAAATATTTATAATATTTGAATTGTAGTGCGAAGTATTTAAGAGTATATATCTTTATTGTTTATCCTAACATAAACATAGTAAAACCTTATAAAAATTAAACTTATCCTTCAAAGATTTATCAAGATTATTGTGTTATATATTTCAAATTCCTATTGAACTATGCACAAATATATAATTTTACCTTCAAAACATTCATTTATGTATAGTAGATATGCCATATCGACTAAAAATATAAAAAAATTATTTTCTAGTATATTTTTTCTTTTTACTATTCACTTATTAACTCTTTCAAATAAAGTGCCATCAAAACAATATGAATTTCTTTCTTTTGTTTTTTTTCCCACTTTCTAGCGTCTTAATCTTTTTCTCTTTATAATGGTCTCATCATATCAGTATTTTTCTTTTTCCAGATTCTATATACAAAAAAAGTAGATATCATACAATTTTTTTAATCATTGCTTTGAAAATGAACATACTTAAATGCAAAATCGGCTGTTGAGAACCAATTCTTTACTTATCCGATAAAAGTATTTTAAAATACCAAAAAAAATAAAAGAAAAATGAACCTTGATGATTAATGGGTCCCAGAGACCACACGTGGCCACTCCTAGTTGTGGCGTTGAATGAACGCAAATCCATCACTGCACTGCATGAAGACTTTTCTAAGGAATAAACCACTCCAAAAAAAGTTATATATTATATAAATTTTAGCTTTTTAGATTAATATAACTTTTGGGAAAAGAAAAACAAAAAAGTTGCAAATGCTTCAATATAGAAAATTTTTATTCTTATTTATTATAAGAATGAAATTTCACTGCAACATTTTCAATATCTTTTTTATAATTTTTCTTCATATATCATAATTTATTTGCTTTAAATGAAAAATATTATATATACATATTTAAAACATTTCTTTATATGATTGTTATATAACTATATTACAGATTTTGCGCACCTTAAAACACTGGTTAGATGCGAGTTTTACCAATACATAGCAACAACACACTTATATATAAAAAGTAACATTAAAAGATATAAAAGACATTGTATCAAATATTTTCATGGATCCATTGTGGTTTATCTTTTACAATTTTGAAGAGATACTTCAAAAACATAAGCCTTAGCTAACTAATTCCATTCAGTTTTTACAACAGAAGATACAAGTCAGTACTACTTTCTTAAAAACTAAAATTCAACAATTTAAATTAGTTATGGATATAATTTATATAATTTAAATAATTAAAAATATTTTAATATTTTAAATGAAAAAAGCGAAATTTATAATTGGAAAAAAATTATACTGTTAATATTTTATTAAGTAAAGATTTTTTCTTATAAAAATAAAAGTATAAAAGATAATTAGAAAACTATATTTTTATTAAGAAAATAAAATAGTACAATGAAAAACAACATTAAAATGTGGTTACAAAAATTTTCTGTTATTTTTTAATTTTTACAAGATAAAGTAGAAGTTTCTAGGTGGGTTCAATATTACCTCAAAAAGACTTAATAGTTATCATCAAATAAAAGAAATAAAAGAAACGTGAGAAAAAAAAAAAAAAAAAAAAAAAAAAAAAAAAAAAAAAAGTGAAAAAAAAAAAAACAAAAAAAAAAAACAAAAATGTAACAATGTTCTTCTCAAGTGCTTCTATAAGAAGACGAGCAGAGGCTTCACACATTATGATGCTTGTGAGGAGCCATAACCATGTCGGACGAGGAACACCACTTCGAGTCAAAGGCTGATGCTGGAGCATCAAAGACATTTCCCCAACAAGCTGGAACTATCCGCAAAAACGGTTACATTGTAATCAAGAACAGGCCATGCAAGGTTCGGTTTTTCCTTTTCTCTCAATGTTTATGGAAAAAATTATGATGCCCTTTTAGGTCTTTCACTTTTGATCGGGCTTGCACTGAATTTTTGTCCAAAGGTTTCTGTTTGTTAACTGGATCGAGACAATTGACGTGATTAATCAGACCCCACTTGGTTCTTTTTGATGAAATTGAGTTTCATGTGGAACTTTATCCCTTTCTGTGGCTTTTCCTCTTTTTAGGGATTTTGTTGGTTGAAAACTAGGTTTAAAGTTTTGGTTTTTATTGATGGGGTTGTGTTGCCTGGACAGGTTGTGGAGGTTTCAACTTCTAAAACTGGCAAGCATGGACACGCAAAGTGTCACTTTGTTGGAATTGACATCTTCACAGGCAAAAAGCTTGAGGATATTGTGCCATCTTCCCATAACTGTGATGTATGCATGAGTGTATTTTGGATTTGGGTTTTACCTTTTTAATTAGGCCACTAATATATGCTTATCATGGTATGATTTATGTATTTTTGTGGTTGCAACAGGTTCCTCATGTCAATCGTACTGATTACCAGCTCATCGATATATCGGAGGATGGATTTGTAAGATTTCAATCACACTTTATCTTTCACTCCTTCCCCTTTTCTATTGATACCCCAAAGTGATTTTCTATTGATACCCCCAAAGTGATTTTTGATGTGATGTAAATAAAGTTGTTTTGGTAGGTCAAATAGATATTTGATTTTCTTTGATTGCATATTTGGATTATTTTATTTCATGATCGGTTTTCTTAGAAAGTGATTGAATCAGACCAAATGATTAAAGTAAATAGATCAATGGTTGATCGTTGATGCATGTTTTAGAATAAACTGTATATGATTGAAATTTCATCCTTATCATATCTATGTATAGTTTTTTGGTTTCATTTTTCACATTCTCTTCTGATATGGTGACAATTGGTTAATAATGTTTGTTACCCTTTCATTGAATATGTTAGGTGAGTCTGCTGACTGAGAATGGTGGTACTAAGGATGACCTTAGGCTTCCAACCGATGAAAGTCTGCTTACGCAGGTTAGATTGGTTGATACCTATTCTGCTTTTTATGTTGAAATTTGCACAAAATTGTCAAATTATGGATATGAAGAATTAACATTTGATGATTGCATTATTTGTCCTTACAAAGTGAGGAATTTGGCATGATCTTGATCTTGATTTTATGTTAAACTTTCATGATTTGTTCCTTCTTAATACTGATCTTAATCTTCATGATCTTAATACTGATTTTAATCTGCATGATGCAGATCAAGGATGGATTTGCTGAGGGCAAAGATCTAGTTGTGTCTGTTATGTCTGCTATGGGAGAGGAGCAGATTTGTGCCCTTAAGGACATTGGTCCCAAGTGATAGTTCTATGTCAGATTAATGGTGAAAAGCTGAAGTTGTAACTGAGATGATATAGTATTTGTTTCTCTTTTTCTCTTTTATGTGGGTTTGTATGCTAAATCAGCCAAAAATTATGCCATTCTTACAAGATGTGGTCAAAATTGGATGGCTTTATTTGGGAGTCCTTGACCTATATTTTTATTGTGTTGGATATAGAACCATAAAATGTTAAATGTTATGTTTGGATGCTATTGGCAAGTTTTTCAGACCTTTTTCTGGTAAGATTTTCTTCATTATGATGTTTTTTAATTGCATTGAGAAAATATACGCTTTGCAAAGGGTTTGCTCTAATTTTGTCAAAAACTAATTGCTATTTCGTTATCAACCAAGTAGGTAAAACTCTCATTGTTTTCCATTAGCATTTTTATTAATCATCAGCTAGTTCTTCCTTTGTTGCACCATTCCATTGCGTTGAACTCTCTTTAAAACAAGTTTCATTAACCACAAAGCTACACTTTTCATAAATTTCAACCACAAAGTTGGTTTTAAGTACACAAGAATCAAATTCAACAATTTGACTTTCATCTTCCTTTGTAGTTTGTGGTAGTTCAGTCTTTATGTTTCTTTGAGCTTGATTATTTTTCCTCTGCCTTCTTATTCACCAAACCTTCTGATTCTCGTTTCCTCATTATCCCATTCCCTGTAGTAAGAAAGGGGAATCCCAATATGCATTCTCATCAAATTTTTTATCACTTAGTCACAATCAAATTTGCATAAAATTTGACACTTTTGTAACCTTTGGAGCTTGCAACATAGCTTAGGAGAATTCCCATTTCGTTTTTTTTTCATCCAATTTTGATCTTTTAACTATTGCATCATGGACATAGAAAATTGATCTTAAATTCTTCAATTGTTTTGTAGTGGGCATCACTCTTATCCAACATTTAATTGACGCTTCTCTCTTGAATAACTCACGTGAGTTGCAAATTTAAGAAATGCCATGTTGTAGAACAATTTTAACCAAAATTTTTTTTCATAAGGTTAAACATCTCGCCGTTTTTGTAACTATTTTGTTTTCTTTCCAAAACTTCATTCTATTATAAGACATTAGGACATAAATAACTGTTAATTGATAATTAATATATATATATATATATATATATATATATATTTATAAAATATATTGAATTCATTCGAGACATATTCATTCTCATTGTCTATTTTTATTTTAATCGTGTAACCATGTTGAGTCTCCACCGTAGTTTTAAGCATTTTAAGACATTGAAAGTTTCAGTTCTGCTTACTAAAAGATACGTCCATGTCATTATGGTAAAATCATCAATAAAAAAGTGAAGTGTTTGCTTTGACTTAAAGAAGTAATACTCATAAGAACACAAGTAATTATGAACAAACTCTAGTTTGTTATTTGTCTTTGTGACATCTAAAAAAGAGAAAGACCTTCTTTACATCTTCTCATATTGACAAGCATCATATAAACCATTAATATTACATATCACATACATGTATCTCACTATTTAATGAGTTTGCTAAAGTTTTAGTGCAATTATATTGAGGTGAACATATCTTTTATGCTATAATGTGAAATCACCTTGTTCGAATAACTTGAAAATATATTGAGTTTGTTCGAATATCTTTTATTGGAAAGTTATTATCAGATATTTCAACTTTAATAACTTGAAAATCTTTAGAGTCCAAAATAGTGCATCAATAGATTAGATATTCTCTTTTCAATAGTTAAGCCACACTAAATCCAAGTATGGAATGAAATAAACATCATGAATAAATTTTGCACCTTCACTAGGACATATTGTGCAACCATTTAAACAACAATTGCATGCTTGAGTGTCTATACACAAATGTTTTTTCAATTTGTGATTTCTCATCAGTGAAGTTGACCTGATGTTCTTCGTTCGTGTTGTGGTTGAGTTCAAATATGTTTAAATCTAGGTACCTCCTTTTATGTCTTTGACTTAATGCCATCATTACATTAAATTTGAGTATTTTTCTCCTTTAGATCACCACTTATTTTATAGTTTAACTTCTTTTTATTTTCTTGAATTGATTGTTTCCCTTTATGACTAGCTTGAAATCCACCTTCAATTATGTCATCCATTTTCATACTCTTAGTTTGCAATAAATATTTAATTCTTTCTAAATCATGTGACTTTTCAATAGCAATATCTTTGGCATCAAAGCTTTTGGATTGGCTAATCAACATTTTTCTACAACTTTGTGTCCTTTAAACCTCATCATATAATTTCATTTGATTAAATGGGACAACTTTGAAGTGTAGTTTTTTTGACAAACTTATTCTCCTTCATTTTCAAGATTCCAAACTATTTTTAAGAGTAAAAAACTTAATGGACCTTACCCTTTCATCAGCTACATATCTTTCAATCAATTCATATCATATTTGCTTAAAAATATTAAGTTTTGCAACTCAAGAAAGCAACACTGAGAAACACTTAAAAATACTGATGTAGCCAGACACAACTTGCATAAGCAACATAAGTTACTCAACAACTTTTACAGAAATATTGTATTTCCTTGAAAATTTGGCTTGTAATCAAGTCTACTGACATCAAGTAATCCATGTAGCTAATTTTGACAGCACCGAATAAAATGAGAAGTTACAAATGGTCGAGTAATTCGTTCATTTAGCATTTGACACATGATTTGTGAGTTGTATTGTTTAGATATACAACTCATACTCATGATGTGACCAAAAGCTACTACTTCATGTTGATTGTTGAAAACTAAGCAAAAGATTTTGTCATGGCCGATTTATTTCAAGGACCGAACAACAGTTCCAAGCCAGTCATCAGGGATGCTGCTTCTCAGATCTCCATTTAAGGCCCTTAACGAGTGGCTTGTAGCTGCCTGAAATTGCAGCCAAAGGTTTCAACATTAAAAGTTCTGACATAAAACACAAACAAATCAAATGTAACAAACATTACCTTAACAATGTAGACATCAATTCCATGTTTTGCTATCATTGCAGCTTCTGATATCTTTGTTTTCATCCCACCAGTTGTATCATGAGCAGCAACTGTTAGTTCAACTGTGGAGAACACATGTCAGGAAAATGCATTCCATCATATATTTCAGCTCAATTTAAGCCCTCAAAAGAAATAACCATAAAGAAAGGAATAACTAAGTCATTGTGTGAATGTATAAAAATTCTTCTTAGAACAGTTGCTGGACTAATAATTTCTGAAACTGCCCCATTGCAAAATTTATCAGACCAAATAATAGAAGGGGAAGAAAATGAATATTGATTTGCCAAATCTGCTCACTTGAGTTCTGCAACTTCGGTTTTACAACTGACCAGCTTCCATCATCAGCAACAGCTGTCACAACAGTTGAAAATGCTCTTATAATACCCAGTCATGAAGATATTACACCATATTCAAGATCATATATGCAACAAAGCTTACCAATCTCCTTTAAGAGTATTGCATCAGGTTCTGTTGGAGGGCGATCATATACCCCATATACATCTGTCTTTGAGTCATATTTAATGGAAAACACTCATGTAATGTCTTCTAAAATATTTTATATATATATAATTTGTGATAGAATGATTAGTTTGTTCCATGATAATTCAAAATTTTGGTTTTGCAGATGTTGCATATTTGTAATGTTTGCTAACAACTCTTTAACATCAAGTGCATGTTTGCTACAGATTTAAACCAACGTAAATGTCAGGCTGCACATGTTTGAAGGCACTTTTATTTGCACCAAACATTTTTTTGTCTCATCTGGAGATTTGCATGGGGAGGAAATTAAAACATAGAACTTTGTGATAGCTAAACTGCTCTCAGTAAATGTGGTGAGAAATGAAAATAAAAAGTTGAGATATTCATCATTTGGAAATATGAATGGAACTCTATATCAGACACTAACTAGAAAACTATTTGGTTTGGTATGTTCAGAAAGAGCTTATATCTGTTGAAATTAAAGAATAAAAATTGTTGCAAATGATATACAAAGGATACCAGAAAAACAACATATTTAGGCTTTGAGTACGCTGCCAGATGACTTATGATAACATCTCCACTCAGAATAGTGCATCCCTGAAAACAAACTAACTTAAAATGCCATTTCCATTGATAGTGAATAATGAACAATAAAACGGAATACACTTAGTCTCTACCTGAATCTCATCAAGCACTGCATCTCCATGCAGAACCTAGACAAATATAAGAGGTTAATGTTATTCAAAGGGGAAAACAAAAAAAGAAAACAATTACATTGCATAAAGAATAATATAGTACTCAAGAAAAGAGTGCATTGCTGGGAACTATGACCCATTTTGGTTTAGCTTCTAGCTTATGGGAGCAATTCAACTGAGACAAGTAATTCATTTCTCACATACAAAATAACTCCTGGAAGTTCATTGTGCTTATGAAAAAGATAACGATGTTTTTGAAAAAAGTGCATAAGTTGATTTTAATTTATGCTAAATGTTTGATTTATTTTATCTTCTTCTGCAAGTGCTTGCTAAAGATTATCCAAACTGTATCTCTATGCAACAATGAGGAAAGTTAAAAGGGTAGAAAACTGTTTAAAAGCTTCATAGTAGTGAAATAAATTTAACATTCACTCTTACCGGTGTAAAACCAGAGTCAATTGCCTTAGCCACTGAAGATAAATCAGCTGAAGATATCTGCACATGTTGAATACAAAGCTAGATCAGTAACATTTAATATAATCTGACAAACAAGTCTACAATTTATTATGTTGATGAGTATGATCTGGAATATATCCAGTTAAAAGTTTACTAACATGTCTCTCACTGGTGAACCATCCACATGAGAAAGGTGACATTCCAATTGAAGGAATGCCCTCTGCAGAGAGAAACGAATATCTTTTAGAACGAATTCCATTACTTTGCAAAGAACATGAAGCCAATAAAGGGGGTTAAACAGAATAACAGATAGCGGCAGGTACTAAGATTCAGTTGAAGGGTAATTATCATTGTTGTAGATCTTACATTGACTACAAATATGACCAAATTAAAATATAGAGTAATGAAGCTAGATAGATGTCACATTAGTAAGATAATGAAGCTAGGAAGATGTCACATTAGGAAGATGTCACAGAAGACTGATGGAGATAGACAACAACCATGTGAGCCAAATAATGAAGCTAGGAAGATGTCACAGAAGACTGATGGAGATAGACAACAACCATGTGAGCCAAATCTTAATATGACTGAAAAGTTTAAATGTATATCATGTTACCATGATAACATTTAGTACATTCCTGAGGACCAACTACATGAATCTAAAGGCATAGAGGTTTGACACAAAAGATAAATACCCAATGCTCTGATACAATGTGTAGTCATATTAGATAACAACAATTGCAAAACTACCTCTGGCTAGTGCTCTAACAATTTCCAGATTAAGAGTGGTTACCTGAAGTTAAAAGCAAACAGAGTGATAAGAACAGAGACAATTCTCATTCTGAAAGTAATTAGCATAAACAGTTTATTAATATTGAAAAAAGATGTTCTTCAAAATAACCAAGGATTATAAAAAATTCAGACCAAACATATCTAAGTAAAAATAAAAATAAAAATAAAAATAATTAAATTATCATAACACTCTAGTGATACCACTTTGCCAATTTCCTCTAATATATAAAATATGGCACTGATGGAGATCCAATCTTTCTTTCTTACATTGGGGTATGCGAGACTGCACCAACCAATCATCCCTTAGGTGATATCTCACACTTGATTAATCTCCTCTATTGATGAGAAATATATCTACTGCTTACAATCTAAACTTTGATAATTATGGTAGACCCTAAAAATATATTCATCATGAACCATATTCTAGATGATGTCAGACATCATGCCACCAGTCAAATTTTCCCTTTTTACATAAAAAACTGTCATCTCCACATGTTAGATTCAGAATGCTTCTTTCTCAGGATTGGTAGATTTTGAGGGCCAGAGCTTCAACTATTAACAAAATGTTTAATGATTTATGCAATAATAGTACAATTCTACAACTTTGACGTATATTGTAACATTAATAACAAATCACTTCATAAACCATTATGGTTACAGATTAGAACATATAAGATCCCCCAAAAATAACTAGAAAGAGCTTATCATCTGCATTTAAACTGAGTTTGGAAGCAAAGAATTTCGAGTTTTCACTGTGAAATGTAGGAATAAGTTTTTTATTATCAACTTGGATCTGGACAAGAAGTTTATTCCTAGGTGCTAGGTACAGTGATATAACAGTATAAATGTCATACTTCTCTAGACAATCTGAACAAATACAACTGCAGATACCTTGCCAACAATTACTTACAGATATTCGGGTAGCAACAAAGCCTCCTTTGACAAGAGGTTTATTCAATTGCCCCTTGTGGACACCAGATTTGCTAGCTTGGAAGTGCCCAAAAGAACCTGAGATAACCACAGGTTTAAGGACAAAATATTGTTAATTCAGAGAACTCCATCCATCCAACGCAACAGATAATACTAAATTTCTATAACAGTTTTAACTTGAATAATTTAAAAGAAATAATAGATTACAAACATCAAATTGGTCTTCCATTTATAAATACATCAAATTGATACACAAGATATGTGTGCCAATTTTGCATCAATATGGTCATTTAATGCCATATTTTCTTTCACTTTTTCATTAAATGGATCCTTAAAATAACATCAAATTGGTCCATGAAGGACAAATCTTATGACATAAACTATCATTAGAGGATTAATTTGGTGTCATTGATAGTGGAAAACCGATGTAATGTGCGACAACAAAATATTAAAAGAAAAAAACTAATCTTCCTAACATTTCTAGTTTTCAATTTTCATGCACTATCAATATAAAGTTCTTATGCCATCAACCAATTGAAAACCATCCCCGAGTATGAATTTTAAAGTAGTTAATATAAAAATCGGTAAACTTAGTTTTATATGACAATATATGATTACACGAGGTTGTAAAATGCCTTTAACTTGTCGGTGTATTCACTAATCTAATTGAATTCTTATTTTTATTATGATTACTAGAAAAAAAATAAAAGTTTACTTCAAAACAAAGATAAAAAGAAAATGAACTCAAGGAACCTGCTCCATGAACCACAATGAAAGGGCTACATTCCATGGCAGAATGATCTCCAAATTCTTCCGGGTTGCAACAGATTTCTGATCCTCCAGGTCTCTTGCTCCAATCCATCCCAAGAGGCTTCTCAGAAGATGCAATCATAGCTTGCCTCAGCTGTCCTGAAACCTTCTGAAGAATCTCCTCATTTATCATCTCCAATTCATTTTTGCAAGTGACTGCAGCTCCTCCTGAATACCCCACCAAAAGCATTTCAACTTTTTCACTGATTGAAAACCCTCAGATTGAAGCAGTCCATGTACAACATTAAAGGGTCTCATCCAAATATTTTAAGAACAGAACAAACACTCTTCTGGGTCTGTCTGTTTAGTCAATAAGAGACACCCCAGACGCTTATATGCAAGAGAAAATAAAGACTTTGACATGGAAGAGGGTAGCAGCATTGTAAAGCAACAATCTTTGGAAAGAAAATATGCAAATAATAAAAAGGAGTTCAGATACAAAAGCCCAGAGAGTGTGATACCGAGTTTGACTATGCAACGGATTGGTTGAGTGAAAGGAGAAAGGGGTGATGAAGTGAGTGTTTGGCTCTCATTCTTGTTCTTCTCCATTACCCTTCTCCGATTCTCAACACCCTCTACTTCACGGATCAAAGATGTTTAATCTTGTGTAATCTGGCCACAAGTTAACTATCTTTTCATGGTTTAACTTAAATTTTTATTTTTTTTAATTTTCAAAGTTAAGTAAATGGTTAATGCTGGGTTGATGTATCTGGTGCATGCAACTCGCTGGAGTATAAGAATAATTTTTTATAGTCCTATTTCGTCCAAAATGGTTAAGTTTGTCATTCAATTTTTAATTTTAATTTGATTATAATTTTTAAAAAAATCGATGAAATTTAGTTATATTTGATAAATTTTTTAAAATAAAATAAAACTTTTTGTCAAAATTAACACTAAAATTAGGTTAATTATATCAATAAAATAAATAAATAAAATTTAATAAATATGATCAAATTCATCAATTTTTAAGAAATTAGAAAGACTAAAAACAAATCGAACACCTCAATATTTCTTTTGGAAAAAAATAAATAAAAAATAATTAAACCATTTCGATTAGGTCTCTTTACATGTTATATTTTTGGAGACAATGTTAATAGCTAAATATCAGTTTATTTTTCTTTTAAAACATGTCACCGTTTTCTTCTATTTTTTTTTTCAAACACTTAATATAAATAATAACTGATAAATTTAAAATATTTAATTAAGTTTTAAAGTTTTTATGAATTTATTTATTTTTAATTGAGTTTCTATTATTTTTTTTTTCTACTTAATCTTTATAATGTTTTTAGGTAAGTGATGTAGTTTTTATTTTGCTTATTTATTTTTTTAATATAAAGTCATTATAAAGATATGTAAAGTATAATTTTTTTTCTTTTCACCGAATGAAGTGATATTTTTGTTTGTTTGTCTTAACACATTTTTTATAAATGTGTTTTACTACTTTAATACAAAAACTGTGTATAATTTATAATTTTATATATATATTATATAACTTCACATTTTTCTAACACATATGTAATCGATAGTAGTCACATTACTCAAAGAAAAAAAAATAGTTGGTGCAACTCAATTAAAAAATATACCAATTTGAGTATTAAATACATAAAAAAATCATAAACACTCGATTATATAATTTTTTGTTATTTTAAAAATTTATTCTAATATTTTATAACGTAATTTATTTGGATTATATTTTTAAAATGATTTTTCATTTAATTTATATTTCAAAAAATAATTTTATTTAAAATTTATAAAGAATTAAAAATAAATTTTTTACTTATAAAATGTAACAACTCAAGAAAATATATTATTATTACTATCTTGATCATAACATGTTAAGTATAAAAAAGATCTAATACATGTAAAGAGGGTATTGTCACATTCCTTTCTATTCAAAGTTTTTAAAACAAAAATACAAAAGTCATCAAAATCCTTCATATCATATACAAGACTAATGAACTACACCAAAATATACGTCAATTCTAAAAATAACAATTTAAGCATAGCTCATCTTATTGATTACCTTCACAATTACCTACAACCTCGCTACTCATACCATAAAAGTGGTCATTATAAAAAAGCATAAACAACCAATAAACAAAGGAGAATAAGTTAAATGATAAACTTCAAAATGATGTCCCTAGCGAATGCACAACACTAGAATCACTTGCCATAACCTTCCTCTCTAAGAATGATATAACCATACGACCAATCACAACATCCAAACACTATATCACATTTCATTTATGTTGGAACACCTCCGTGAAACGTTTACCTCAATCACATAATTAATCTCCCCATAATTTTCTTCTCAAAGACAACACCTTTAAATTTTATAGACTCGCGTAGCGACAGCGAGTAGCCCTTGAAGGTTCACTCGCTCAACAATTGGGTGTCTCGTCCAAGGAGTCCAACATTGGAACCAAATTCAGGATAATAGGCTAGCAAGAGTTTACTTGAATTTGGCGTTCACCTGACTCTTTGCCAAACCCATTTTTGACAATCACTCATTAGTAAAAGGGTTTGTTCAAACAGTATGAATAACACAAACAACAAAATATTATAATTCGACAGAGCCAAACACACCAATTATTCATCTCATGCTTCACACAATTCACAAACATATAAAAAACATGATTTAATTCAAAGTATCAACGTGAAATACACATTCCAACCATTCAACCATACCAACCATAAAACAAATCATAACATGCATACTTATAACCTTAAATAACCTATGGTTCATTTCAATCACAAAGCCACAAGACAAGCATGCTAAATTCAATACACCGTCAAATTTACAATCACCACTAAAAAAGAAAATCAAGCATTAATTAGTTATAATTAGCCTTCCTCACCTGAGATAAATTTCCTTTCTCACATTATTGCTCCATAGAACTATATACAACACGGGATCACCTAACACAAGCAATAAAAACCCCGATTAGAGTTTTAAGCATAACATCATGATTATAGAGCAACAAAGATTCACCAAGAACAATCTTGAGTCACATGCATTGCCCTAAAGCTCACATGCAACCTAAGAACTAAATGCCTTAAAGTGGAAAAAATGAAAACCGACTATATTCGACTTTTGATCAGATTATTACGTAGAGTGTTTCTCACTAGAAATGAACCTATAGTTCTTGGTCTTCAAATAAATGAAGATTGGGGTTAGAAATCTAGAGAGAAGGTATAGAGAGATAATGATTTTATAAACAATAAGTTTTAGTTATTAGAAATCTATTTATATTTTAAACCTTTTATTATTAAAATATTTTAGTGTTCTCTTTTTATAAAAACCACCATTGTTCTAAAGTCATTTTCTAGGTTATTCAAGTCTAAGTATGAACTAGTTGGTGTAATAAAGATAAGAGAAAGTAATTAAGACTTTATGGGTGTAAAAGGAAGGCAAACAAATCATGTCATATAAGAATGTAAGGAAAGCATGACGAATTGCTAATGTCATTTTCTTTTTTATTAAGAGTACTTGATCAAGTATTTAAATTTTTAAATTCAAAATTTCTCTATTTTTTTAGTTAGTTTTCGACCAACACATCTGCTTGATTTTAGAATAAAAATTCCCATTTAATTTCATTATAATTATCATTTATATTTTATATAGACTTATCTTATGAATAATCGTATCTAGTTTGAATAAATACACTTTTGAAATATGTATGAATTTGTCATTTTTTGTATGATAGTGTGTAACGAGTTTCGTTGAAATTTTATCTTAATTAATAAGAGTCGGATGGTAATTCATCACTTTGTGTTTTCCTTAGAGGAAAGTACTATTTTTCAGGAAAGAAAGACAAAGATGAGTTACTTCCTCAACACTTATGGGTGGTGATGGCAAAGTCAACTCCACCACCTCTAATAACACCCTCATCGCCTTCTACACCATTTTCACAGTCTTTGGTATTCTTAACGATGACATCTATTATATCCTCAACGTCAATGGTGAGTGGGATGTGAGGGAGGCATAGTGCATTTGGAGAACAAAACAAAATAGAAAAATAGTAAAACAAAAAAGCGAAAAAGCAGAAAAACCTAGAAAAAAAAAACAAAAAGAAAAAGTCATGACAGTGACTCGTGGTCAACTTTCAAGTAGTGTTAACACCAATTTAATGGAAATGACCACATTGAATCCTTTAATAAGGAATGGAGAATAAGTTAAGATAAAAAAAATAATTAAGTGATCACATTAAATAAACCCATAAATATTGACAAAAATACTATTTAAGCCTTAAATTTAAATGATTCTATCTCATTTTATCTTAAAAATCTTACAGAAACCCACCTCACAAAGTTGAAGGAGACTCCATTAAGATGATGCGCCTAGATGCGTAAGCATGCAATGATGAAGGAAATGGAGTTTAGAGAGTGGTTTGGATGTGTGTCTTGAAGGAGGTTGGGCCAACCATCAAGGAAAAAGTTAGAAAAAGTAAAAAAGACAACTATCCTAGTGAACTTAGAAGGGGAAAGCTGCAAATTTCGGTAGACTTTCTCTATATTATTTCTAATTTGCTTTCTCCCTTTGTTGTTGTATTCAATGTATTTTTAAGTTTTTTTTTTCAATTTGGTTTTTGACATTCTCATGAAACTTCTTAATAAATTCCACTTTAGATACTCCTTCTTTACGTACTAAAGAAGTTGTTTTCGGATGAGGCAATAAATCAAGAGGTGTGATATGGTTAAAACCATAAACAACCTCAAAGGGAGAAAGGTTGGTAGTCTTATGGACTACTCGGTTATAAGCAAATTCTACATGAGAAAGATGTGCATCCCAAGTCTTCTTATTGCCTCTAAGAATGATCCTCAATAGAGTGGATATGAATTTGTTTACTCGGTTTGCCCATCAATTTGAGGGTGACATATGGTAGAGAACAAGAGTTTGGTTCCTAGATTTTCCCATAAAGTTTTTCAAAAAAGGCTAAGGAACTTAACATCCCAATTAGAAACTATTTTTTAGTAGACCGTGCAACCTAACCACTTCTTTAAAGAAGAGTCTTGATATGTAGCTAACATCATCTACTTGTGGCAGGGTATGAAGTGAGTCATTTCACTAAAACGATCCACTACCACAAAGATATAATCATAGCCATTTTGGGTTTTTAGCAAACCTAAGACAAAATCCATGTTAATGTGAGACATTATTTTAGACTTGGCTCGAAACAAGTTATGCATCTAGAGCAATGCTTCTGAACATCTACTCTCATGTGTGACCAATAAATTTTTTGTTTTTTCAAAAGAGTTAGGGTTTTTTCAACCCTGTGATGGCCCATGAGGCCCCCTCCATGACTTTCTTGGATAAGATGCTTTCTGATGGATCCTTGAGGTATACAAAGTTTTCCTTTATTAAAAAGATATCCTTCAGAAAGATTTAATCCATCAAGAGGTTTCTTAAGACATGATGAATATGTGGATGCAAATGTTTCATCATGCTCATACAACTCTTTGATGTCGTCAAACACTAATATTAGAGATCCCAAGGAAACTAATAATGTGTGTCTTAGACAATGCTTAAGCTAAAACATTATACTTCCCTTTTTGTGTTTGATAACATAAGGGAATTGTTCCATATGCTCCACCCAATTTGCATGCCTTGTATTCAACTTTCCTCACCCCTTCAAATAGTTGAGTGACTCATGATCAATATGAATGAAAAATTCCCTAGTCACTAAGTAATGTTCCCATGTTTTATGAGCACAAATGAGAGCATAAATGTCTTTGTCATATGTAGGGTAATGCAAGGTAGGCCTTCTAAAAGCATAATGCCCTTTTTCATTACATGATCTAGAATGTATATGGACCTTTTGTTGTGACACTAAGAAGCATAATGCCCTTTTTCATTACATCTAAAACACCGGGTCTCTCTACCTTTAGTTTCTTTGGAAGGCTCTCTAGGTTTATATTTTTATTTTTCCTTATCTGTATCATGTGACCCATCATATTTAGGTTTGGAAGGGTAACCTTCCCCTCTTGGAATCTTTCATAGGGTAAGATGTGGTGGGGCAATCCTTCATAGTGGCCGACTTTCTCTTTAATTATTGTTCTACCATCACACATAGTTGAACTAAATCATTTAGGTCATTGTAAAGAAAGAGTTCTACCATATCCCTAATATTATAGTTCAAGCCACTTTGAAACCTAACAATTGTCATCTTTGATTCCTTTCTTGTTCCTGCCCTTAACATGAGTAAATCCATTTTTTTGTTGATATTCTCCCACACTCATGTTTTTTTTGTTGGAGTCTATGGAGCTTGTCCATAACTCCATATCATAATAAGAGGGTACATGTCTCCTTCGAAGGGTTGACCTAAGCTCATTCCAATATTTTATTTGAGGTTGATTGTGTATTTTTAGGTCTCTAACCAATGAAGTCCACCAATACTTGTAATGGCCCTGAAAGTTTAATGTAGCCATGGGCACCTTTTTCTCTTTAGTTATATGATGACACTCAAACAATTGTCCAACATTCATCTCCTGATTTAGATATTATTCTATGTTAAGTTTCCTATAAAAGGGAGGAAGGTCAATTCTAGGTTCCCTAGGGTAGTGCTTTCTAGGTCTATAAGGTCGCTTAGGTGGGGATTGATAAAAGTCATCATTATGATGACTACTATACCACTTATCTCTACTAGGAAAGAGGGATGATTCTCTAGTGTATCTACTTCTTTTAGGTGGGGAATCATCTTTTTGTTTGCCCTTGTTTTGACTAATCATGAATTGTGCAAACATGCCTTTCAATCCAGTTATATCCTTTCTTTGTCTTTGGAATTACTCTCTCAAATGTATCCTTCTTGACTATCCCTCACACTACCATGTATACTAGAATGATGAGAATGTTCACACATGTTGTGATGAATAAAGTTCTTCACAAAGGTTTTCAAAATTTCACAACTATGAATGATAAAGATTTTCTCAAAAGATTTTTCCTTTTGGTGAATGATTTTTATAAAGAAACTATTGATGGAAGTGTTCCAAGTAGCTCCTTGGAAGGAGAGGCGAGTCACAAGTGGATAAGCTTAGAAACAAAGTCCTTCCTAGTTAGAGTTTCCTTAGATTACTTTTACCAAATTTTCTATGTAAAAATTTTCCAAAACAATTTTTCCTAATAGTGTGTGTTTTGTTCCTAGAAACCAAAGAAAGGTTTATCTAATTGCAAACAAGGAAACATCGTACGTATCACGGAAACCTAAAAACAAGAATCAAAAGAATCAAAGTAAGGTAGAAAGAAAGGTAAAGGCAATTCACTAAGCTAGGGAAGTCCTATGTGAAGGTGCAAGTGACACTTGGAGCCTTTTGACACGCTTTCACTTCTAGTGTGCACGTATTGTTACAATGTTTAGTCAAAGAGATGGAATTACACCAAAGACATTTTCCCAAGACACCAAAGCAAAGAAGAAAGTGAACAAACATTTAGAACATAATAAAGCAAAATTATGCAAATGTTCCATGATATAAGTCAAAAGAAAAAAAAATTGTCTCGTTCTTCCAAATGCTCTTTTTTGCCTCCCTCCTCAAGTGTTTACTCTCTTTGTTTCACTCCAAAGTTCCTCTTGGTAGCCTTTTTTACCTCAATCTTCTCGAAGAAAATCTATATCAAGCTTCTTCTTACCTTTAGGATGCTTCCTTGAGAAGTTAGTCAAACTCCAAAAGAAACACGTATTCCAAGGATGTAATCCACTCAAGGGGCTGGAGGAATAAAAGCAACAAAAGCACAATTTGAAAAGCTAAACTCAAAGTGAATATAGACGAGACAAGACAAAAAAAATTCCAAAAGAAAGACAAACTAGAAATAAGGCACACAAGGATGTAAGCACTCAAAATAAAGCCCTGGTTCTAAAATGGATTACAAAAACCAAAACAAACTAAGAATGAATGATATTAATTTCTTTAGCACCTGAAGTTCAAGACTAGTCAGTCTAGGTTGATGGTTTAATAATATATTTTAAAAAAATATATATTGTCATGTTTAAAAAGAAAACTCTATGAACTTTCTAATTAGGGGCTTTTTGTCTCTATGGACTTTTGTGGCCCAATCCACGTAGATGAAGGCCTAGCCCTGTGGGCTAGACCAAATTTGAAGGTCTAGTCATAAAGTCAATAATGAAACATCTCATATTGCTCATATCTTCTTTAAGAAAGTGTTTATACTATTCCTACAAACATAATGTCATATAAAAATTTAAAATTGTTAAGTCACTTTTGTAGGATCTTATAAAAAAATTTAGAACTAAACTTTTATGGGTTAAATATGTTTTTGGTTCCTCAATCTTCAGTAAAAAATGAAATTAGTTTTTCTTCAAAATTTTGGATCAATTTAGTCCCCATATTTAGAAATGCGTGGATTTAATTATTTAATCAAATTTTGTTAAGTTTATTTGACATTTCAAATGCGTTTTTAAACTAACATTGAAGCGAAAATGTGTCAAATGGTATAAATAACTGAAATGATATTATGAAACACGTTTGAAACGTCAAATAAACTTAACAAAATTTAGTTAAAATGACTAAATTTATGCATTTCTTAAATTTAGTTATAGTTTCGAAAATAGACTAATTTTAATTTTTACTTAAAGTTAAGGGACAAAAACATATTTATCCTAACTTTTATTTTATACTGTTTGTCATTCAAAAATTAATGATTAAATAGAAGTGATCGGTATAACTTTTAGACATTAAAAATCCTTTTCTTGTAATCTTTAGATGCAAAGGATATTTGTAGATATAATTTAACCTAGTTACTTAAACCAAAACTAGGAACTAGTTGATGTAGACAATAAAAAAGAGAGCAATTAGGCCCTCAAAGATGAAAAAAAAAACATGAAAAACATTAAAAACTTGTCACAGAATTTTTTTTACCGACACTTGAATTTCAAATTCAAATTTCCTTTTTAATTCTCGGTCAACACATTGTTAGTTCTAAAATATGAGTTTGCTTCTTTCATGATAATAAAAAAAAGGGAAAAAACAAATTCTATTTTTGCTTCTATTAAATATTCACACGCTGTATACTTCCTAGCTTTTTAATATCCTATCAATAATTTATACTGAAATGGGTATCATAAACAAAATGTTTAATGTTATTCACGTTTCTTTTAATTGATTCAACGTGATATTGCTGCAGGAGAAGAAAAAGGATCTCATTAAATTATTATTTGTTCTAATAAAGGGCTCAATTAGTTGAAATGGGCTTCAGTGGCCCAACTTGTGATCTTCAAGAGAAAACAAACTTATGCAACATTGATTTTTTTTAAATCAAAATTAATTAATTAAATTTGGTTCAAGTTTGACTAAAAAATAAATAAAACATTTAAGCCGAACCAACAAAATGACACGTGAGCTAATTTCATAAAAAAAAATTGTAGCTAGGAAGTAATGTATTAAATTTACGGTAAAAAAGATTCCTTAAATTTTAACAAAGAAGATTGAAGCAAAAATTTATCACTTGTTTGTTAAAATTTATTTTTTTACGAGAATAAAATTCTTTCAAAATTTAAAGAAATTATAATTAGTTGAATTGAATCGAGTTTGAAAAAATTATCACAAAAAAATGATTAATAAAATCATATCAAAATTAATTTTACATTTTTTTCACTTTAAGTTAGATTCAAAAGTATCTAGGATAAGGAGTGCTCATTCTAATGTTAAATATGTTACTGCTAGATAAAATATTGTTGAACGATATATAAAAAGAATAAAACAAAATCTTGATGATGATATTTAATTGAAATGTTGAATATATCTAATGGTGGTGGTTCAGTTGCACGATATTAGTTCCGTCTAAGAAAAAGTTTTATGATGATAATAATAATAATAATAATATATATCATTGTGGTATATATTTATAAACTTTTAAGCCGAGTGAAACTAAATATACAAAACTATATATTTTGTTGGACCTTTTACAATACTGATATTAATTCTTAAAATGATAAAATATATAAAACTAAAGTCAGATTTTCATAATAAATTATTTGTCATGATAAAAAATTATGAGCAAATTATAGAAAAAATGAAAGAATGTGAAGGTGTAATTGATGGATAATGATGTGTAATGTAATGTCACACCCTCATGGGACTACCTTGTCTCAAATGTCCCATTTGGCCCTAAAAAACAAAAAGCATTACCATCAATACATAGACCCATATCACAATGCTGAATTTCACATTTTATGAATGCAATTGTGAATGGAAACAATATATATATATATATATATATATATATATATATATATATATATATATATATATATATTTTGGAATTCATGATTTCATTTATGGTACCTAACCTACACTAAATTTAAGTGGTTCTTATGTATAAGAATTTAAAAATTTACTATATAAAAAATAGACATATGTAATTTCACTAAAATAATGCATTTTATTGTTATATATTTTTTCATTTAAATACTTACATATGCAAAAATAAATTATGTGTGAATAGTTATTTATTTTTAAAATAAAAATGTTATCATTTTCACCAAAAATACTCTAAGTTATGGTGGAAATCTATTTTTTTTTAAAACAAAGATTAGCAGAGTAAATACTGGTAGAGTTTAAAATTTAGAGATCAAATCAGTTATTAAAACAAATGAAAAGATGAAGTTGATGTCTAATATGATTATAAAAGAAAAAAAATCTCTTTTTTATTAAAATTATCTCAGTATTTTTTGAGATCCTTTTCAACCAAAAAGTGTTATCTCGGAAAAATCCCATAATTGTTTTACCAAGTCATTTGAGCACTTTGTTTATCAATGTGGAGATGTCTATGAAGTGAATTTTGGACCGTCTTTAGTCCTAGTTTATTACTATATAAGAGTGTGTTCCTTAAGAGTGTAAGATAATATAATAGAGGCAAAATCTCTGAATCTACTTGATAAACATGTTTTTTAAAATAGAGTCAAATGTATAGTTTTGAGGACCATGAATGCAAAACATGTATGGATGTGGTTGTATTTGTGCTAGTGAGGGCATAATTCTTGTAAACATTTGATTCTTGGTGATTTTGTGTAAACGCTTGGATTGATGAAATTTTTTTCTTTGTTATAAGATGATCTTGTATAATTTATAAGAATGATTATAATTGTACTAACATGTCCTGTTTTTTAGGCTTCAGTTGTGACTTATTTCCCTGTTATGATCATATATTATACGTGTACAATTAGATATAAAGTTGTGATTTTAATTATTAGAATTAATACCAGATATTATGTCAATATAATATTATTCCAGTATCCCTGATATTTTGTCCATGTGCAGCCATCATTATTAATTATTTCTTGTATTATTTAATGATGGCTTTATTACAGAGATTATGATTGTACTGTATTGTGTTTATATAAACACAACAGCTGCAATACAAATGTATAGATTTGCATGATAATATTCCTCCTTTTTATCTTTCTTGGTTTCAGAGCTCTTAAGCTTGAAGGCTCTTGATCCAATCATGTCTTTCGCAGCCAACACAAATCACAAAAATGACTTACCCACAACTGTTTCTGTCAGGTTGCAAATTTGATGGCTACATACTAGGAATAAAAGAATGTCCAGAATCGTTTGTCACTACAAGTGACAAAACTCAGAAAACAAATCCTAACTACGAAGAGTGGATTGCACAAGATCAAGCTCTCCTAAGGTGGCTAAGAAATTCAATGGCCATTGATATTGCAACACAGTTGCTGCAATGTGAAACCTTTAAGGAACTTTGGGATGAAGCCCAAAGCCTAGCAGGTGCACACACAAAATCAAGGACAATCTATCTCAAGTCAGAATTTCACAACACTCACAAAGGAGAAATGAAGATGGATCAATATCTTCTCAAAATGAAGAACTTGGCTAGTAAATTAAAGCTGGCAGGATCACCAATCTCCAACTCAGATTTGATGATTCAAACACTGAATGGACTGGATGCTGATTACAATCCTGTGTTGGTCAAATTATTTGATCAAATCAATCTTAGTTGGGTTGATCTAGAAGCCCAACTATTGGCTTTTGAAAGCAGAATAAAACAACTGAACAGTTTCTGTAATCCTTCAATGAATACTTCAGCAAACCTTGCAACCAAAACTAATTTTAGAAGCAACAAATCAGGGACACAAGGTAATTGGAGGGGCTCTAACTTTAAAGGAGGTAGAGTAAGAGGTGGATCTAAACCAATATGTCAAGTATGTAACAAGATCGGACACATAGCAGTGAATTGCTTTTATCATTATGATAAGTCATACACAAGTTAAAATCATAATGTTGAAAATAACAAGAGAGAAAATCACAGTGCTTTCATAGCCTCTCCTTACCACAATCAGGGCTATGAATGGTATTTTGATAGTGGAGCTAGCAATCATGTGACCCATCAAAATGAGAAACTTCAAGATCTCAACGAAAACAATGGTACGACTTCTTCTCTTTTAGTTGGAAATGGTGAAAGATTGAAAATATTGGCCTCGGGCACAACCACATTAAATAACCTCAACTTGCATAATGTTCTATATATTCCAAAAATAATAAAAAATTTGTTAAGTGTGTCTAAGCTAATTGTAGACAATAACGCTCTTGTTGAATTTGATGCAAACTACTGTTATGTGAAGGACAAATTGACAGGAAAAATACTACTAAGAGGGAAACTTAGAGATGGATTATACCAACTTTCAAATGTCAACTCTCAAGTCCATAAAGATCCATGTGTCTACATGTCGCTAAAGGAGAATTGGCATAGAAAACTTGGACACCCCAACAATAAAGTCTTAGAAAAGGTGCTAAAGAATTGCAATGTCAAGACATCATCACGTGATGAATTTTTATTTTGTGAAGCTTGTCAATTTGGAAAACTTCACTTGTTACTGTTTAAATCCTCTTCCTTTCATGCTAAGGAACCTTTAGAGTTGATTCACAATGATGTACGGGGACCTGCCCCAATTTTATCTCCCTCTAATTTTAAGTATTATGTTCTTTTCATTGATGATTACAGCAGGTTCACTTGGATTTTTCCTTTAAAACAAAAATCAGAAACAATACATGCTTTCACACAATTCAAAAGCCTGGTTGAAAACCAATTTAATAAGAAGATAAAAGCTCTTCAATGTGACGGTGGAGGTGAGTTTAAACCTGTTCAGAAAATAGCCATAGAATCGAGAATTCAATTTAGAATGTCTTGCCCGTATACCTCTCAACAAAATGGTAGAGCTGAAAGGAAACACAGACATGTGACTGAACTAGGGCTCACACTTTTGGCACATGCTAAAATGCCTTTACAATATTGGTGGGAAGCTTTCTCTACCTTAGTTTATCTCATCAACAGATTGCCTTCATCAGTTAACCCAAATGAAAGTCCTTTTTCATTGTTATTTGAAAAGAAACCTGATTATCATGTTCTAAAGTCATTCAGTTGTGCCTGTTATCCTTGCCTTAAACCATACAATCAACACAAACTTCAATTCCACACTACACAATGTGTATTCTTGGGATATAACAACTCTCACAAGGGTTATAAGTGCCTCAACTCTCATGGCAGAATTTTCATCTCGAGACATGTGGTCTTTAATGAGAATTTCCTTTCCATGATGGCTTTCTTGACACAAGAAATTCATTAAAAAGACTAACTGGAACAACTCATATTGTTCTTCCTTCTTGTCTTGCAGGTACCACCACAAGCCACACAGTTGAATCAACTCACAGGGAGGTAAATCATCAAGAAAGTGACTTCGTTTCCAATGAAGAGCAACCAACTCTCGATGACTTAACTGTCAATGATGATCAACCAATGCTCAATGATATCTCTATTCATGCAAATGAGGCAACCTCACATGTAAATGACACACTAGAAGAAAATAACCAACAGACTCAACAGGACAACACGCACTGGATGCAAACCAGAAGCAAGACAGGGATCTACAAGCCAAAACTTCCCTATATAGGGCTATTAGAAACAGACACAGAAGACAAGGAACCAGAAAATGTTAATGAAGCTCTACTTTGTCCAAAATGGAAAGTAGTCATGGATGCAGAATTTAAAGCTCTAGCAGCTAATCATACATGGACTTTGGTACCAATTCAGGGGAAGAATAACATCATAGACTCCAAGTGGGTCTTTAAAACTAAATACAAGGCAAATGACTCAATTGAATGAAGGAAAGCAAGATTGGTTGCCAAAGGTTTTCAACAAATGAATGAAGGAAAGCAAGATTGGTTGCCAAAGGTTTTCAACAAACTGCGGGTCTCGACTAATGAAACCTTTAGTCCAGTGGTCAAGCCCAGCACGGTAAGAACTGTCCTATGCATTGCAATACATTTAAATTGGGAGGTTAGACAATAAGACATAAATAATGCATTCTTGAATGGAAATCTCAAAGAAAATGTGTCCATGCATCAACCTGAAGGATATACATATTCAACCAAGCCTAGTCACATATGCAAATTAAATAAGGCAATTTACGGACTGAAGCAAGCCCCAAGGGCTTGGTATGACAAGTTGAAAGATACTTTATTGAGATGGGGCTTTCAAAACACCAAGAGTGATTCGTCATTATTTGTTCTTCGAGAAAATGGTCATATCATACTCCTTCTCATATATGTTGATGACATAATAATTACAAGGAGCAACAATAAGTCTTTAGAGACTTTCATTACTCAATTAAACATTGTTTTCTCTCTCAAAGACCTTGGCCTTCTACACTACTTCTTGGGAATTGAAGTACACAGAGATGATGGTGGAATGTACCTTAAACAAACAAAGTACATTAGAGATCTACTCAAGAAGTTTAATATGGAAAAAGCTTCATCTTGCCCTACACCAATGGTAACAGGGAAACAATTCACTGCTAAAGGAGAACTTATTGCTAACCCTACACTATACAGACAAGCTATAGGTGCATTGCAATATCTGACCAACACTCGACCAGACATAAATTTTATGTCAACAAACTCAGCCAATATATGAGTTCCCCAACCATGGATCACTGGCAAGGAATAAAAAGAATATTGAGATATCTCCATGGCACAACAAATTTTTGTCTCCATATCAAACCCTCAACCGATCTTGATATAACTGGATTCTCTTATGCAGATTGAGCCACTAGCATAGATGATAGGAAATCCATAGCAGGGTAGTGTGTTTTCCTTGGAGAGACATTAATCTCATGGGCCTCAAGAAAATAAAAAGTGGTGTCACGATCAAGTACTGAGTCAGAATACAGAGCTTTAGCTACCCTAGCAACATAAGTAACTTGGATCATATCACTTCTAGATGAGCTGAAATTTCCTATGCCTAGAAAGTCAGTTTTTGGGTGTGATAACTTGAGTGCTAAGGCACTAGCATCCAATCCAATGATAGATGCTCGGTCTAAACATATTGAGATAGATGTTCACTATATTCGTGATCAAGTGCTTCAGAATCAAGTTACAATAGCCTCCCACAGCAGATCAAATTGCAGATTGTTTAACCAAACCTCTCACACACAAGGTTCAACATCTTGAGAGACAAACTTGGGATGACTAAGTCACCTTAGTTTGAGAGAGGGAGTTAGAGAAAATTGTGATTCTAATTATTAGAATCAATACCAGAGATATTATGTCAATATAATATTATTCCAATATCCCTAATATTTTGTCCGTGTGTGTACAACTATCATTATCAATTATTTTCTGTATTATTTATTTATTCAATATGACTTTATTACAGAGATTATGATTGTACTGTATTGTGTTTATATAAACACAACATCTACAATACAAATATATAGATTTGCACCACAATATTCCTCTTTTTTATCTTTCTTGTACAAATGATGTGCAAATGGAATTTTTTTTTGCTGATGATGCAGGTGGACAATGCTGATATTACTAGTGAGCTGATAAGAGTTTGTGCTAATGTGTATATAGTTTTTGTTGTATATTTCTCCACATGTGGACTATCTTTATATTTTGAAACATAGTTTTGTTTTATATTTTAAAAACTTGGAGGACCGTAAATATGAAGTTTATATTTACTAAGTCTGTAATACTCTATTTAGTTTTTAATCATACTAATATAGGGTGTTACATATGATAATAGATGTATCAAAAGATATGGCCACAAGTTTTTTAGAAGGAAGCTAACATCAATTCTATCATTTTTTTTTAAAATAAAATTGTAATACTTCTCTTTTTCTATTATTAGTTGTTTGTCTTTATACAAGTGTTTTAACCTTTATTATTTATTTACTTTAGATTATCTCTTTTTTGCTAGACCTATAAGAGATCTACTGCTTTTATATATTCGACCTCTTTGTATTTTACTTCTATAGAAAAAAAAAATGTTCATTCTCTTTTTTTGCCTTTCTTCTTCTCTATTTCATCTCTCTACTTTTTACATAATAGAACCTAAAACAGAATAAATTTATTTATTGAACTCATATCTCATCTTTAAAGACTCAAACTAAACATGCATATGCAATAAAAATAAAAATAAATAAAATATCCAAGAAAAATTAAAAGTTTATTCAAAATAAAACCAAATCATATTGTAATATATTGTGTTACCATCTAAACTTATAAAATCCTTATTCACATAATATTATAAATATATATTTTTTATTATAACTATATGAAAATAACCCTGCTTTATTCACTTATGTTCCACGTGTTTCTTACTTACACGAGCCTCTTCATAACAATATGATTAATCTTCTTTATATTTTTTTCTATATAAAGAGAAGTGCACAAAGTATTTTTTGTATGTATTTGCAGAAAGGGTCCATCAACCTTAATGGGAGACAGAATAGCAGACACTCCATGCCAAACCACCAAATGGCCCATCATCATCCACTCACCTTTTCAAACCTTCTATCAAAATCATGTGAAACTTTTATGCATAAATATTTTTTTTAGAGTTTAATTAAGTTTCAAGTTATTTGTAGATTTAAATATTTTTAATTGATTTTTGTTAATTTTTTTAAGTGTTTAATTTTTTTTGTATTTATTAATGAAGTTTTAACTGTTTAATCTTTTTGTTAATTGGGAATTGTGATTGTCTTATATTTTGTTTATTTATGTCCATGTGTTAAGAAACATAATTTTTTTTATTAATACAAAACAATATTATAAATAATATAAAATTACGAGTGATTTGTGTTGGATAATTAAGAAGTGATTGTTATTGTCACTTACATTGATCGAGTGATAACGATAATCTTTTGGTTGTTATAGGTTTATCTAGGAATATGAAAATCTCATTATCCAATGTGTTTTAATTAAATCAATAAAAGTCACTTGTTGTTTTAAATTAACCATAAGATCATTATATATATTATCATTTTAAATTAACTACAAAACCCTCATTTTCCAAACTCTCATTTTTTTTAACATGTGAGTAAGTGAGTCAAAAGACTAGAAAAAATAATGACCATGTCTTCCTGTTAATGAAAAAAATTAAACAACAAAATTTAAATTGATATAAAAAAATTAAATAAACCAAAATTATTTAGTAGACATAATTTAAACTTAATTAAGAGCTTTTTTTTTCTTGTTATATAGTCATGTTTAGTAGAAAAACACAAGGACCTAAAAGGAAGTAATGCATCATTTATTACATTCATACCTAAGGTAGAAAATCCTCTAGAACAAAATAAGTATAGGCCTATATCTTTAGTGGGTAGTGTGTACAAGGTAATATCAAAAGTTCTATGAACCAGATTGAAGAAAGTCCTTCATAAGATTATAGATAAAAGACATATTGCTTTCACTAAGGGTAGAGGACTTTTGGACAATGTAATTGTAGCAAATGAAATGATGGATTAAATTAGAAGGAAAATATGAAGTGGGATCACAGTAAAAGTAGATTTTGAAAAGGCATATGATTCAGTTAATTGAGATTTTTTATACTATATGTTAGAAAGACTAGGTTTTTGCTCTAAATGGATTAGATGGATTAAAGGTTGTTTAGAATCTACCTCAATATCCATATTAGTAAATGGGAGCCAAAGGGAAGAATTTACTCCAACCAAAGGAGACCCACTAGCCCCACTCTTATTTTTTATTGTGGCCGAAAGATTAGCAGAACTAATGAAGCAAGCATTACATAAAAATAAGCTAAAAGGGTTAAGGGTCAGGAAAAATGAAGTAGAAGTGAACATGTTATAGTTTGTTGATGATACTTTGTTTTTGTGTCAGGTTGAAACACAAAATATTTTGGTTATCAGGATCATTCTCTGTTGTTTTGAACTACCATCAAGGCTAAAGTTTAATTTCTATAAAACTAAGTTGGGGGGGGATTGAGGTTGATAATTATACTTTAGATAAATTTTCAATTATGCTGAATTACAGAAAAATGATGATCCATTCACATACCTAAGAATTCTAGTGTGTGAAGGGGGAGGGGGATCATAGAATTATGGAATGGCATCACTCAAAAGATTAAAAAGAAACTTAATAACGACAAAGTGGTAGAAAAATTGCATGGGTAAGTTGGAAAATTTTATGCAAACATATGAAAAAGGGTGTGTTAGGTATGAGAGATTGAGAAGTGTTTAATCTAGATTTATTAGGTAAATGGAAATGGAGACTACACTATGAAAAACATGGGTTGTGGAAGGATGTATTCGAGTCAAAGTATGGATCTTGGAGAAGCTTAAACAACAGTAATGAGAATAAATATGAATCGTTGTGGTAGAGAGACCTTAGGAAAGTATGTGGGAAGGGACAAACATGGAATTGAGTTGATAAAAACATTTCTTGGTATAGAGGAAAAGGAAATCTTATTCGGTTTTGGGAGATAGTTGGCTTAGCAAAGTCCCTTTCTTAGAAAAGTATCCTCGAATGTATATCAATTCCACTACTATGAAGGCTAAATTAGGGGAGGTTGGAAAATGGAATGAAAAATCTTGGGAATGGAAATTACAATGGCGAAAAGATTGGTTTGAATGGGAGAAAGTTCAAATATCTAACTTGATGTATGAGTTGGGAGAGTATACATTAGGTAAAGGCAAAGAGGATGAATGGGAGTGGAAGGACTATAACACCCCGTCGGGATGCTACTAAAATAATTAGAAATTTTTCGTATTAAAAAATTCTTCCTTTATTTCATCAAAATAAGCTTTCCAAATAAAAAAAATATTATCTAACTTTGTAATTATCTGACATATACATTACATTATTTAAAAATAAAAAATAAAAAAGTTGCAAAAATTTGAAAAATAAGAAACAATTTTCTCAATGCAATCCCTAGAGCTCCTCACTGTTGTGCATCCAAATCATCATCTACAACATCACTCTACTCTCGTATAACACTAATCATAGGATTATCGTAAGTAGAAACCACAACCACAAACATGCAAGGGTGAGCTAACATAAAACAACACATACCAATAACTTACCAAACATCTTACTCACCTAAACTTCATTAATTTCAAAATCATTAAGAACATAATTTCAAAACCATATTCATGATAATAAACATATCATATTACCACATTATAATACCAAACAATATGTCTTTCCCATGTGTAACACCCCAAACGGATATTACTAGATAAAACTGATTTTTCACGAAATATACTTTAAGAAAATCAAACATTACGATAAATTCCCAAGCGCGGGAAATTTCAAACTTGTCTCGCTATAATCCATTTGTACTGTCTCATCTTTATTACAAGTTCATAATGGATAAAACATCATAATGGATAAAACATCATAATGTCTATTACAAAAGGTAGGAAAGCATAGCATAAAGAAAATCCCCCATCGGTAGCCCCGCTTTGTTGCTAAGCATCAACATGATCACCTGAATTCACGTCTGCTCCCACGTAACAAGTCACGTGATCATCGCCAAACACAAACAAGCAAGGGTGAGCTGAGAAAGAAAAACTATACAAATAATAAGATAATAAGAATTGACCCTCACCCAATCTAACTTAGTCAATTTTAGTTTATTGACCTTTTTATAACATTATACCCCAATCTCATAACCTATATGAGAAAGATCCATTCACAACCTTGGTCCTTAGGGATTATCATGCTCCCACGAACCTGCCCGCTCGTGGTCCAACTCTACGGACCTCCCCGCCCGTAGTCCAACTCTACGAACCTGCCCGCTCGTAGTCCAACATGCGTGAACACCTACTATGAACCTCCCCGCTCATAATAGCCTCAAGTGTGAGCACGGAACATACGAACCTCTCCGCTCGTATCCCCACACAAGAGTACAAATGATACGGACCTTCCCGCCCGCATCAATCACGCATCTCAAATCTCCGTTACGAACCTTCCCGCTTGTAACTAATCCAGCATATCCCAGACCAAGACCCTCACAACAATCCATGCATAATGCATAATGCATAACACACTATAAGCACATTTGCCGCTGCATGCATTATCTTAAATATATGATTTAAAGCTACGGTTACAACCAACAGTTTTTTTTTTTTCAAGTCTATATAAAACCTAAAATTATAATGTCTCTAACATAACCCTTACATATAGAAATAGATTTAAAGGCTATGTCATTTATTTCTCATGATGGCACCACTTCATATGCCATATGCTACCGTTAAGGACAAAAAGAAAGGCTTGCATCACAATACATAACTGACCTCAACTTTAACAAAATTTTCCAAATAAATGGACACTCACAC
>Ga0214542_1003596_pt1 | contig 31433 bp, 26 predicted proteins | sample CNSS1metaG_FD_160096 | JGI IMG/M metagenome (GOLD analysis project Ga0214542, IMG submission 160096) | Root nodule microbial communities from cowpea collected in UCLA plant growth center, Los Angeles, California, USA - CNSS1 | ecosystem: Host-associated > Plants > Roots > Nodule | place: USA...
TATATATATATATGCATGTGTTTCTCTTCTTTTTTTTTAAATGTCACTTATGTTAATGCTTCTTTGTTGTTTTCAGGCCTTAACAATACTGGAAGATGATATGCAATGTAATATCATCAACATATATCGCATGGTTCCCAATAAGGTAATTTCTGGTGTTTTTTGTGAATGTTTATTGATTATAGTTGAATATTCAATATCAGTGCTGTGTTTGGATTGAGTCTCATGTAATTTCTCTATTTTAACTACAGAGGCGATTTATTATTAGGCTCCGCCATCTTTTGGGTCCTAATGGTGTCACATTAAAGGTATGTTATTTATTAAGTTTGTTAAGATGTGATTTTTGCAGCAACGAGTGTTACTGTGATGGGGTGTTACTTTCCATGTTCACAAGGTAGTGGGAAAGGGATAGCAACCAAAAAAAGAAAAAAAAGACTTTTTCCTTATAATTTATAAATCGTACCGCAGTATCTAGTTGATTGGTGGTTGAAGTTTCTCGTTATTTTTCGTGATACTGTTCAAAGAAAACTATACATTTTTTTTTAAATGGCTTCTTTAAATTATATCAATGGTACAGGTTTTGTTGGTTTGTTTTTGGATTTAACTTATTTGTTGTTCAAGTTGCTGCAGAAATAATCTTAAGCTGATAGAAAGCTGTTTTGGCATAAAAATTAAGCAGGACTAACTTATCTTAAATTCATACATGTTAGATCTTCTTGTATAAACATCAACATTGCAACTAGACACTTTATTGAAGATTGCCTGGCTTGTTTTGTAGGATGTGTTTATGTTTTGGTGTTCTTGTTTGATCTTCTTTGTCAATGTAGTTAGTTCTAAGCTTAAACAGAAAATAAAAAATACTCTATCTGTTCTAGCCTGAAGCTGTGAAAATGATCTAGGGTGGTTATCATAATGGATTGCCTTGAGGCTGCATGGAGTCTGGGTATATGCAGTAACATTTCTTTGGGTGAGGTGCGTGGGTTATACTTTAATGTGTCTTGGCTAAAAATGAACACATGAGAGTTATTTTTGTAACCCCTAATTTAATATACCTCTTAAGGGCATCTTTACCTGGAGTGCATACTGGAAATTCTGTTAAATGTCTGCTAGTTGCTTTTTGACACATGATCTTTTTTAATGGGGGAGTATTTGTTCGAATCAGATACATAGTCGTCAATTGGATCTAGGGTATACCCTATTATTTTAATGCATAATATACTGCATACTACTATCAATAGATGCTTCAACTTTGTAACTCATTTTTTTCCAACTGTAATATTTCTTTTGCAGGCTCTTGGAATAGTAACAAAATGCTACCTTCTTCACCATGTAATTTTTTTTTTGTTTAGAATGTGAAATTACTTATATTATGGTATGAGTCTGCGAATTTCTATCTATTTTTCTTGCAATTCCACAATTATGCATAGTTGCTGCTATGGGTCCTTTTAAAGGGTTGAAATAGATCAGAAGGGTGATCGAAAAATGGATGGTGGATAAGAAAGTTGTTGTGCCTCCAACAATTGGGCCTGATGACGAGGTTCAAGTTTCAACCCAAGCCCACGAAAATGAGAAAAGGGTAGTTGATTCTAGGCCTAAGAGAGTGTCGAAAAGGCCGAACGATTGGGGACTCTATGTCCATTAGAATGGAATTTTGAATTTGTTTTGTTAGAAATAATCTTTTGTCCTTTTGCTAAAGGGGTTTGGGTGCTTGTTTTCTGTTGAGGGTTTGTTATATTAACGTTTTGGTTGAATGAATGAAGGAGATCAGAATATCCAATTCCATTTTCTCTCTCTTGTTATTTCTTAAGAGGTTGGTTCTGCCTTTAACAGAGCCTTTATCTTGTTTTCCCAACATTTTTTGTGCTTTCATTGAGAGATCCATTCATGGCTGAAGGACTCTGTTCCAGAGCAAACAATCCACCGGATCGTTTCGATGAGGTATTACATCGTTTGAAAGAGGTTTGTGTGCGCCTTACAACCCTGGAAAATCGTTCTTCATCTCCACCACCAAGCCCTGGCCCGCGAAATCCCATGGTCACGGTTCAACGTTATCGACTCCAGCTCGATATTCCTCGTTTCGAAGGGCATGACCCCCATGGGTGGCTCTTTAAAATCACACAGTTCTTTGAGTATCACCTAACTCCAATGGAGGAACGCATCACGGTCGCCTCTTTTTATCTTGATGGCCTTGCCTTGGCATGGTATCAATGGATGTACGAGAATAACCAATTAATCTCGTGGGACCAGTTCGTGCCTGCCTTAGAAACTCGTTTTGCTCCCACTGTGTATGACGATCATAAGGGTAAGTTGTTCAAGCTCTCTCAGACGTCTGATGTTAGTACTTATCTTCATGAGTTTGAATCCTTGGCTAACCGTGTGGAAGGCTTGCCACCGCCCTTTCTCAATGGTCGTCTACCATGGCGCCTCGACCATCGTCAAATCATCAGCCCCCTTCAATCCAAAACCCTACTCCTTCCACCACAGCTTCGTCACAATCATTGCCACCCTTATTGTCGGCACCACCACCGCGTACTCGTTTTAAGCAATTAACAGAAGCAGAGATGGTTGAGAAAAGAGAATAAGGTCTTTGTTTTAATTGTGACCAACGATACTCAAGGAATCATTGTTGTCGAACTCGTTTTCTCCTTCTTGTTGCTGAAGATGATGAACCTGGTGAGGATGCTTCTGTTGGACTCCTTTATTCCAGCTTGGTCCCACCCAACCCTAATCCTAGTGTTAGGGATCCAAGTAGGGTGGACTTGACCCATGAGGCCCAACTCAGCCTTAATGCCTTATCAGGCTTGGGGGTGACAGACACAATTTGAGTTTTGGGCCACATCAATAAGAAGTTTGTTAGTGTCTTAGTAGATGGAGGCAGTACACACAATTTCATTCAAACAAAGGTTGCCACCTATTTGGGCTTAATATAGGGTCCAACGTCGTCATTGAAGGTCTTAGTTGGAAGCGGGGAAGAGTTTCCTTGTTCGAAGGTTTGCCAAGGGGTTCAAATTGTCATTCAAGGACATCATTTTGTTTTGGATCTGTTTGTTCTTAACATGGGTGGGTCTGATATTGTTTTGGGAGCCCAATGGTTGAAGCAACTTGGGCCTGTGTTAATGGATTATCAAAAGTTAACGATGAAATTTATACATCACAATAAGCTTGTAGAGCTTAAGGGTACTATGGAAAATGATAAGATTTCTTTATCATTGACCCAATTACAACAGTTGGTCCAAACGGGAGGAGCGACTCAATTATATTCTTTACAAGTAAAGCCATTAGAGTTGGCCCAACCTCACGTGCAATTGGAGCATGATGATGAGAGGATCCAAATTCTGCTTCGTGAGTTCTCACCTTTTCACTGAACCAACCTCACTCCCTCCTCAATGCCCATTTGACCATTCTATTCCACTTCTCTCTACAATGGCACCAGTGAACGTAAAACCCTACCGCTACCCTTATGTCCAGAAATTGTAGATTGAACGGCAAGTGGAGAAACTCCTTGCTAATGGGTGGATCCAACCTAGTACGAGTCCTTTCTCCTCTCCAGTGTTATTGTTGAAAAAGAAAGATGGAGGATCGCGGATGTGTATAGATTATCGCACTTTAAACACAATTATAGTTAAAGATCGTTTTCCACTCCCCACAATTGAAGAGCTTTTGGATGAGTTGGGTACTGCTAGATATTTCTCTAAATTGGATCTTGCTTCTGGTTTCCATCAAATACGCCTCCAACCTGCTGATGAGTTCAAGACAACTTTTCGTACCCATTCAGGGCATTTTGAATACAAGGTCATGTCGTTTGGCCTTTGTAATGCACCTTCTACCTTTCAGGCTACCATGAATGAAATTTTCAAGCCCTTATTGCGAAAAAAGGTCATCGTTTTCTTTGCTGACATCTTGGTATTCAGTCCTGATCTGGAGACTCATTTAGGGGATTTGCGTTTGGTTTTTGAGATTTTGAACCTCCACGGTTTTTTCCTAAAGCTTGAGAAGTGTTCAATTGGCAGGTTATGAGTTCCTAAAACAATTATTTGACCTTGAGGACAAGGTCCTTTTCAATGAGGGCAATATTGTTGTGCCTCCAACAATTGGGCCTGATGAAGAGGTTTAAGTTTCACCCCAAGCCCACGAAAATGAGAAAAGGGTAGCTGATTTTAGGCCTAAGAGAGTGTCGAAAAGGTCGAACGATTGGGGACTATATGTCCATTAGAATGGAATTCTGAATTTGTTTTGTTAGAAATAATCTTTTGTCCTTTTGTTAAAGGGGTTTGGGTGCTTGTTTTTTGTTGAGGGTTTGTTATATAAACGTTTTGGTTGAATGAATAAAGGAGATCAAAATATCCAATTCCATTTTCTCTCTCTTGCTATTTCTTAGGAGATTGGTTATGTCTTTAACAGAGCCTTTATCTTGCTTTCCCAACAAAAGTGCATCATGTATTCAACATTAAGGTTAATTGATATGTATTTTAAGCTAATTTTTAAGATATAGATTTCCTGTATAGAAGAAAATATCTTATCTCTTCTCTCCACTTGGTCAGATTCTCATGATGAAGAGAGAACTTGAAAAAAATCCAGATCTTGCCCATGAAAACTGGGATAGATTCCTCCCAAAATTGAAGAAGTATGTAACTTATTTGATAATTTTTAGTTGATAATTTCCTTCGTTGACTCTTCATACCTTTATCTAGGAAAAAATGTGAATGGAAGAAACAACAGCCCAGCAAACAACAGCCCACAAGGTGAGACTACTTACATTTTAATGGTTCTCAAGAACTCATTTACCTTAGTAGGACCCTACTGATCCACATGCTATTTTTGGCTTTGTGCTTAATCTATTTTCTCCTAATTGTTATTAAATTGTTAAAGCTGAGAACCTAATATTTTATCTGTGGCTGATATTATGAGGAAGCATCTTCTACCTTATTTGTGCTTGTTTCAACGAAGTTAATAGACATTGTAAATATGATTCTATCTCTAGCATTATCTTTGGGAATTGATATGCTCACCTTTTGTCTGTATATATATCCAAGTTTTTGACACACTATTCTTCTGGTATTTTGCTTGTTAATTAATGAAATAAATTCTAAGGCGTCTTTTGTAATTTAGTGACATATCAGATTGATATACAATTAAAAATTGGAGAATACTATGTTTGATGTGCTTATTAAAAATTGGGTGCATTTGAAACCATGTTTGTTCTCACTTGTATAAAAAAAGGGCGATCTGCAGAAAAAAAAAAACAGAGAAGTCTGGGAAGCGGAAATATGAAGAAAATATAAATGCAGACCCAGAACATGCATCCAAGAAGCAAAGGTTGGCATAAACGTTGGAGATGGAACATTACCTGGCTCCAGAATGTCCATCATATCCAATGTTTTTGTGATTTTGTACTTGCAATAGACTAACATGTAGACAACGTATACACGTGTAGTAGTTCTCGTACATCTTTCCTTGAACATTTCCGACACTCGATATGATTTGCAAGTTTAAGAACTGCTGTGGTGATGAATCTTGGAAAGAAAGAAATTTTGAATCAACTGAAAAACATGGAAAAGTATGCTTATGTTGATTAAAATTTCTCCGACCTAATACAATTCAAACGATGTTATGTATAGTTAAAGTGAGGGCTTCTGATAAGTCTTATATGAATCAACCTATAGGTAATACCAACATTAATCAGGCTGCTTTCTTTGATTTTAGCGTTAGTAGTGTGTTGAAGAATGAAGGTTCAACCAGGCCTTATAATGGACCTATAATGCTCGGTCTCTCATTTGCAGAGTCTTAAACATACTAATTGAATTGTTTTCCAGACTAGGGACTCTAATCGTGTCATGCTTTTTGAGTTGACTCATTTAAGTATATTTCCTATGCAGGGTACAAGCTCGACTTCATTTATCATTGTGCTTCTGTTATATGGACTGACAATGACGGAACAAGCAATCTAGGGTAAGTTGATGATGAATTGTTTGTTTTGGTCTGGGTCTAGCTGAATCTACTGCTTATTTGTAACCTACATGGAGATATGTTCTCCCTATTGTGTGTTTTTATTAATTTAATGTAGGGAGGTTGTTATATGGAGGGTCAGAGGTGTTGTTATCTTTGATCTGTTTTCTCTTAATTAGGGATGACAAATAGACTTGTCCCGTGGGTATTGTCCGAATCCATCCCTATTTTGACGGGAATCTCCGCATTGACTGGGTATGGGTACAGAAAATATCCAACTTTTTCAATTAGGGGTAGGGATGGAATGCACATCTCTGTCCCGACTTTGATGTTAAGCCAGCAGACGACCAATCTGTGAGCTGGGTCTATATGCAATCTGGACCGGTACATGAGCAAGCTATTTATGGGCCGATCTTGAACCGATCCACATACTAGCGCGATTTCAAGTGGACTTGTGTACTGGGTGATCTACGACCGACTTATAAGGGATATTTTCAAAACCGCTCCACTTTCCCTCTTGATAGGGGGTACATGACCACGTTCCCATACGTTTTGGCATTCCCAACAGCATGCCACCACCACACTAACCGAATGGAGGACGAGGAAGGATCGATATAAAGCAGACACCATACCCTAAAGAGGGGACAAACATTTTTTTTTGGGAGAGAAAAAAAGAGAGAAAGAGAGATATTATCGAGTTTTTGGCAAAGAGGCCGAGTGGCGATCAGTGTGCACCTCGAGTTCCCCTTTTTACCAGAACAGATTGGTGCCCACCGTGGGGCTCTGGTAAAACTGATTCCCAGACCCTAAAAGAAGTTCATTTACGAAAAACCTCTGAAGATGGAGGAACAACAGCAAAATCACGCAAACACTGAGTCTACTGAGCCTACTGTCGTCGAGTTGTTACGACAGATCATAGAATTATGATGTGAAAACGAGCAAATACGCCAAAAGGCAGACGAGGCCCACAATCGAGCAAATGAAGCTCGAGAGGAACATGTTGCAGCACGTAGAGAAGCAGAAGAGGTAAGCCAAAGGATATAAGACACACTCCGAGAGCAAGGAAACTTAAGACGTGTCAATGGGGATTTCTTACGCCGGTCACAAGACCGAGAGGAGCGTAACCTTGGACGTCGTCCAATCAATGTGGAAGACCAAGGACGCCCATTCTCTGCTACCATCATGGCTGAACAAGTTCCACTTTAATACAACATCCCCAGACAAACGGACAGGCAGAAACGGCCAACAAGATCATACTAAGGGCAATCCAAAGAAAGATATCGTCGGCAAAAGGAGATTGGGCAGACGAATTACCTGGAATCTTGTTGTCATACCATACAACGCATCAATCATCAACTCAAGAAACTCTGTTCGGCCTAGTTATGGCACAGACGCAATACTCCCCATAGAGATCCTGCAACCGACGTGGAGAATCTAATACTTTACTACCGTTTCCTCCAAGGAGGGACTCCGTGCAAATCTAAACACACTGGAAGAAGCTCGAGAAAGGGCCAAGGTTAGCAGTGAGGCCATAAAGAGAAAAGTGGAAGGTCGTTACAAGACCAAGGTCAAACCACGCGCCTTCACAGAAGGTGACCTCGTCCTACGGAGAGCCCATCCCTTGCAACTGGAAAACAAGCTCTCCCCGAAATGGACAAGGCCCTTCAGGATAAAGCAAACACTAGGACGGGGTGCCTACAAGCTAGAAACCCTAGACAGAACAGCGATTCCTCGCACTTGCAACACAACAGTACTTCATTTCTATTTCAGTTGATTTTCTGAATATTATGTAATAACCCGACACTTTTTTTTTCTTACAGCAACATAAGGGTTTTTTAACGAGGTCAGATAAATGCCAATATGATCTTTTTTGTTCCTACTAGAAGTATCAATCGACAAATCCTTTAGCACGGCTAAAGGTCGGGCAAAACCCGCAATCGAAAAATCCTTTAGCACGGCTAAAGGTCGGGAAAAACCCGCAATCGACAAATCCTTTAGCCCGGCTAAAGGTCGGGGAAAAACCCGGAATCGACAAATCCTTTAGCACGGCTAAAGGTCGGGAAAAACCCGCAATCGACAAATCCTTTAGCCCGGCTAAAGGTCGGAAAAAAACCCGCAATCGACAAATCCTTTAGTACGGCTAAAGGTCGGGCAAAACCCGCAATCGACAAATCTTTTAGCACGGCTAAAGGTCGGGAAAAAACCCGCAATCGACAAATCCTTTATCACGGCTAAAGGTCGGGCAAAACCCGCAATCGACAAATCCTTTAGCATGGCTAAAGGTCGGGAAAAACCCGCAATCGACAAACCCTTTTGCTCGGCTAAAGGTCGGGAAAAACCCGCAATGAACAAACCCTTTAGCTTGGCTAAAGGTCGGGAAAAACTCGCAATCAACAAACCCTTTAGCTCGGCTAAAGGTCAGGAAAAACCCGTGACTCGACGAAACCCCCCCTCAAATCAGGTCCTCAACCCAGGTGCCACCCCGGAAGGCCCTCAACTGAGGGTTAAGCAAATGAAATCAGAATGTTCGGTTGAGGGTTACGTGAACCTCCCACCTCACCTCAGAAGGTCCTCAGCTGAGGGTTAGGCAGATCAGAATGAGGGCCAAGTGAAACCTCCTGCATCAACTCGGAAGGCCCTCGATTGAGGGTTAAGCAAATCAAATCAGAATGTTCGGCTGAAGGTTACGTGAACCTCCCACCTCACCTTAGAAGGCCCTAGGCTGAGGGTTAGGCAGATCAGAATGAGGGCCAAGTGAAACCTCCCTACATCAATGTGGAAGGTCATCAACTCGGAAGGCCCTCGATTGAGGGTTAAGCAAATCAAATCAGAATGTTTGGCGGAGGGTTACGTGAACCTCCCACCTCACCTCAGAAGGTCCTCGGCTGAGGGTTAGGCAGATCAGAATGAGGGCTAAGTGAAACCTCCCTGCATCAACTCGGAAGGTCATCAACTCATAAGGTCCTCGGTTGAGGGTTACATCATCGGTGATACCTACCCCAGGACACCTGCAACATCCGCCGAGCTTGAAAAATCTCGCATAAGTCACCAATAAAGATCGAATTACTTCACGAGGCGGTACAACGGTAAACACAATTTCACATAATTCATAAAGTTCAAAGTGCTACGAAGGAAGCAAAAGTGCACTTCCACAAAGATGCCCAAAGGTTCAAGTAACACCAAAATAGATACAAGTCCCTTGAAGATATTCGCAAAACAAGGAAATCACACACAAAATAAGAAGCCACAGGACGTCAGTCCTCAACTATCTGCCCATCAATGACGACTTTGCCAACATCAGCACCAAACACATCAGCAGAGGGGCACAAGAGTTGCACCTGCTCCAAAGCAGCCTCAAAACCAAGACCATAAGTAGAAGTGGCCTCGTTTGCAAGCCTCTCCTCCAAAGCTCTCCAAGATCGCTCCTTCTCAGCAACTTCCTCTTCCATCTGACGTATAGTCGCTTCCAAGTCAGCCACCTGCTTGCCGCTTTCCTCCAACTTCTGCTTAAACGCTTGAAGCCTCTCCACCTCAACCACAAGTCGAGTTACCTCCTCCTTTGCCAATGTCAAATCAGACCGAATAAGAGACATCTCCTTGCTGATCATCGACCACACTTAAGCGGTTCATCTTGCCGCAAAGAGTAGTTATCGATACACCAGCCTTGTGAAGAAATGCGTGAGCATCTTCTTGAAGGGAGGAAGTTTCCTGGTTCAACAAACCTTGCAAATCCCCCTCGAAAGTGTTATTAAAATTCGAGTCTCAGAAGCTGTGACAAACGTTGCTTGAACCTTCAACAGGCATTGTTCCCTTGGAAGACATCGTATGCTCTAACTTAACAGAAGCTGTGACTGCATCCTCACTTGGAGTCCGTGAAATCCCCACTAGACGCCGCCGCTTTAAAACTCGGTCTAGACAAGGTCTCCTCTTCATCGGAAAGCACTACCTCCGGAGTGGGAGGATCATGGTAGATAGCCTTCATACACCTCAAACGACGAGTCAGGTCTTGCTTGGTCATCCCCATTCGCGCCTCTACAAAAATAAACACAAGGTTAGAATATATCAAAAGTAATTTCCTTGAAAGTCTAAATATTATGCATTTACCAATCTGAAGTTTGAGGTTGACTGGCTGGAACTCCAAGAGAATCAGTTGTTTAGTATCAAAAGTCACCCCTAGTTCCCCCAACCTGAGGCAATATTCCCTCTCGGAAGGGGTGAGGTCGGCTAATTGTCGAGCTCCTAGGTTGCTAGGACTTTGGGTCCAATACAAAGGAAATCCAGTCAGAAGGTCGGCCCCACGTGGCACAAGCCCATTAGCCACGCACCGCACGCTACTCCAGACACGCGCCAGGAAGTCTGAACGACCTCTTCGCTCCATTGTCTAAAAAGGTGCTCGAGGTCGGAGGGTTAGTGTACGCCCTGGCGACCAGTTTTCGCCTGACCTAGCTAATGCCATTCATTGTGTTGATCTGGGCCAGATTGGTCACACGGTCATCCTGTCTCGGACTGATTTGATACCGACTTTGATGTTGAGCCAGCAGACGACCAATCTGTGAGCTGGGTCTATATGCAATCTGGACCGGTACATGAGCAAGCTATTTATGGGCCGATCTTGAACCGATCCACATACTAGCGCGATTTCAAGTGGACTTGTGTACTGGGTGATCTACGACCGACGTATAAGGGATATTTTCAAAACCGCTCCACTTTCCCTCTTGATAGGGGGTACATGACCACGTTCCCATACGTTTCGGCATTCCCAACAGCATGCCACCACCACACTAACCGAATGGAAGACGAGGAAGGATCGATATAAAGCAGACACCATACCCTAAAGAGGGGACAGACATTTTTTTGGGGAGAGAAAAAAAGAGAGAAAGAGAGATATTATCGAGTTTCTGACAAAGAGGCCGAGTGGCGACCAGTGTGAACCTCGGGTTCCCCTTTTTACCAGAACACCAACATATATCAATTTTCAAAAGAAGAATCTTAATGATCTTAATGAATGAAATTTTTATGGTGTGCGTGAATATCAGTTTTGTTTCCAGCAACAGGATGAGTAGTTCCTGCCAGGTACCGCTATTTCAGCTATCATGGCCATTAGCTTTGCAAAAATAACTACTGATTCTTCAGGAGATGCTGAGGTGGAGTGGCTATTCTTACAGTTACTGGTACAGTTGCTATAGGGTCTGGCCCAGATAGAAAGTATTGATATTATATTTTATAGGTATATGCAAACAAAGATACATACATCTGAAGATAAAAATTAAAGCTCTTTAATTGATTTTTCTGCATTTGATCAATCTATGAAGAATGCTATAGACTAAAATAGTTTCTGTACTTTCTAGATAAAGCAGCTTCTAGATACTTCAAATGAAATCTTGCAAAAGCAGAAATGTGACACCACACCTATTTTATTTCAGCATACTTGTTCCTATGTAAAAGCAGTCAGTTTGGTCAACAAGAAACAACATGCCATTTTTTGGTAAAAGAACTCCAGGTTCTATCCGTTGTCTAATTTGTGAAGAATCCCAGGTTTTCTTTTCATTTTTTTTTTTTCCGTAACTGCTTATTCTATATTACTTTGGACTAACATCGTTTATTTTCTGTTTGCTTGATACTTGTGTTTAGAATGTCAGATAACATGGGATGATGTTTAAGAGTTGCTGCTATGGGTTCATTTAAAGGTTTGAAACAAATTAGAAGGATTGTTGAAGAATGCATGCTGAATCAAATGCATCCTGTATTCAACATCAAGGTTAATCGATATGAATTTGATCACGTTGATATTGAAAATATAAATATCTTGTTTATTTTTTACTCTAGGTCATATTCTTATGATGAAGAGAGAACTTGAAAAGAAGCCCGACCTTGCCGATGAGAACTGGGATAGGTTTCTTCCAAAATTCAAGAAATATGTTTTGATTCTTATTTGATTTCATAATCTATAGGAAAACAATATTATGATTTTTATTATTTACTTTTTAATAATATAATTTAGTGTGGACTATTGATTAATATATCACTATTTTTTTTAATAATTTACGTTAAGTCACATGAGAGTAAAAAAAATAATATATATTCTTAATTTTTTCATCCCAGTATCAACTTTAGTTTGATTGTCTTTTTATATCTTCGTTTAGAAAAAACGTTAAGCAAAAGAAGGTTAATTCCAAACCAAAGAAACCATACACTCCATTCCCTCCGCCACAATAACCCAGCAAGGTGAGATAACTTATCTCATATGTATACATGGTTTGATTAAATGCTATGATTAAATTTTAAGATGTTTTTGTAATTTATGTGACATTTCAGATGGATATACAATTAGAAACAGGAGAATACTTCTTAAGTAACAAGAGAAAACAGGAAAAACAGGCTGAAAAAACTGCTGAAAACAAAAGAAAACGAGATCAGACATGTATGCCTCCCAAGGTTAATACCAACATTTCATTTGCAATTTTCTTTTTTATGCACAACTATTTTATTGTCTTTGGGTTACACTTTCGTTCAACTCAATCCATGTATTTTTTTTTTCTTATTTATAAATGTTCCTTTATTTAGGAGCCTATAAATTCTGTGGAAAAATCAATTGACATCAAGGATGACGTAACTGACATTGCAAAGTCCTTACAGGTAACACACTTCTCCTCTATTTTTTTTTTTTTTTTTTTTTCTGTTTAGAATTAAATTATAAGTTTTATTTTTTCCTTAAATAGATTCTCACTTATATTAAAAAATGGGTGTTTGCAGCAAAAAACCGAGAAGTTTGGAAAACATAGAGCTGAGGAGAATATAGATACGGAGACATATATTATGGGATCAGTTTTGGTGTAAGAACGTACGGGATCATTTTTTTAAATTACTGAATTTTATTTTTATTATAATTAAAAAAAAATTAAAAATAGATATTCTAATGTTTTAAAGAGTTTATAATTTTGACATTTTAGTAATATAGTTATTGAATTGTTTTAATAATAAAAAAAAAACAAATATTCGTATTAATTTAAATCATATATCATTATATTAATCAAATATAAAATAATATATATATTATTTTCATATATTTTATTTGATATATAATTTTATAAAACTAAATAAATTTAATTAGAAAATAAGTTGTAATACAAATTATCATAGACTTAATACTTACACAACGAGGAAAATAGTTTATATTTATGCAATTAATATATTGTAAAACAATTATAAAAATTAAATTAAAATTATTATAAAATAATATTTTTAATATAAGAATTTAAGTCAAATATCTATAAATTAAGTGATGATTTTATATATTATAAAAGAATTAAAAGTAGTTTCATACATCTCAAAATGACTGTGAAATAATATAAATTAAAAAATATATTATTTTATTTTATTTTTTAAAATTCGTAGAAACTAAAAATTTATATTTTTTATTAGTCCATACCGTTTAATAATTGTTAATAGTACTTTAATTTTAATTTTAAAATTTTTTAATATGTAAGGGTTTTAATAAAAAGTATATTTTAACAAATTGATAATATGTAATGTTTATTTTTTAACACTAATAAAAAAAGGACATATGTTGAACCTAAATTCGTAGAAATTAAAAGATAAGATTTTCTATGAATCTTTATCGTTTTTTTTATTTCCATTTTACTGTTTATTTTGAAAATTTTTAATATCTAAGGATTTTATAAGAGAAATATTTGTTTTTTAATAATAAGAAAAAAAAAGTAGATACTAAATCTATTTTTTCTACTTCAACTTAATTTAGTATTATTATTTTTTATTTAATAACAATATTTATCTTCACAACATAAGATTAAACAATCATAATTATCTAAAAGAAATTCTCGAATATTCTAAGAGAAAATAATAGTTTTCTTTTATAATGCAAGCTGTACGTCACATTCAATCTAAGACATCCGAACAAAATCAAATTATATTGGTAAAAAAAAGATTTTACACATAAAAATAGCAATAGATTTAGACATTACAACATCTTTCAGATATTAAAAAAAAATCAAATCAAAATAAACATGAAAAATAATTGCATAGTAAGAGTAGTCTAATAATATGAAATTACAATCTCAACTATATAATATAATATATTCTCTGAAGTGAAGGTTTGATTAAAAATAAAATTAGTAATTAAGAAGATCACTAAAGAATAAGAACTCTATTTAACATCTAATAAAAAATCCAGAATGTTATAATGTTAACATGCAATTTTTTAACTATCTTTATTAAACAGAAGGAGATAAATGTAAAACCTTATAAAATGACATTTTAAAAATGATAAACATTTAAAAATAGTTATTATAGAAATGATTTGAAATTATTATATATATTCTCTCATATAAATAATAAATATAGATACATATAGTTAGTGGTAAATTTTTTATTTAGTTTTTTCTTTAAATGAAATTATTACTGATCGTTGAAAAGTTTAAAATTACTATATATACTTTATATTATCTATAGTTGTAGCTAAGTGGTAATTCAATGCTTATTGTAAATTATTATTGATTATTTAGAATTTTAAAATTATTATCTATTATCTCTTATTTATAGTTAGAATTCAATGATTATTGTAATTAAAAAAATATTATTGATTTGTTGGAAATTTAAACAATTATGTATACTATCTATTATCTATAATTTAAACAATTATCTATTATCACTTATTTACAATTAGAATCGAATAATTATTATAATTTAAAAATCTTAGCAATTTAAAATTATTATCTATATTATCTATTATCAATTCAATAATTATTCTAATTTACGTATAAAATATTCAGTATAATTAATAACTAATAAAATATAAATCAATAAAGTATAGAATCGTTATTAGCATAAATTATGTGTTAATATGATTGTGAATTAAAAATTTGGTTAATGTTTATTATGTGTTATTGTTATAATCTTTAACTAATTTTAACTTTTATTAATGTTTTTTATTAATTTTAAAATTATGTTATTATTATAAAAATATTATTTTTAATTTTATTTATATTTTTCATTAGGTTATTATTTTTTATTTTTATTTTTTAAATTGTAATAGAAAAAATATGTCAGATTATCGTGATAGTGAAGAAAATACTGACTACGTTGTTTTTATTGTAACAGTAATATTTTTATTGTAAAAATAATATTTGTTTTCTATATTTATATTATTCGTGTTATTATTATTTATTTTTATTTTTATAAAAAAATTATTTAAACTTTTAATATTAAAATCACGGTGCAGTGGTACTAAAAATTTATTCTTTTTAACTTTTTATTCAGATTTATATTTATATAAATATCTAGTATGGAAAAAATATTTATATTTATTTATAATTAAATATAATTATTATTTTGAATAGAAGTATATTAGATAATCATGTATATGAAAGTTGTTAGGAAAAAAGATAAAATAGGTGGACATATGTTAAGAGTAGACAATCATGTGTCATGTTGCGGAAGATTTTGTTTTGAAATTTACTTATTTAATTAGTTTGTGCATTGTTTGTTTGATGTTTAAAAATTTGATTTTTACAGATAGATTAGCATTTAGTGTAATGGGTTTCTTTCTACATAGATTCAGCTTTGTCTAAATTAATGTCCTGATTTTCCTTTTCTTTTTTATTTAATGTCCCAACTACATCCAAGTATGTGGCCACCAGCAAGCTTCCGGATTGTATATTCTGTGCTGAATATTCTCCCTTCATAGTATACGACCCTCAATAATCCTCTGGGTCGCGTACTATGCGCTGATACTTTTCTCTACAAATTTGTAAAGAAATCAGATATTTGAACAAAAATCAGGTATTTGTACAGTAAAGATATCTTGGAGATATAGCAATAAGGTATCTGTAAGCATCAATATTTAACTCTTTAACACCTAGCAGCCTTACACATGAGTATCTTTAAATGGGGACCATTGCTACAATCAAATACAAATAAAATAATGGGGACCATTACACCAATACCGACAACCGACAAACAAACCAACTAAAATAATACCCCACTAAACCCCACCTACAGACACAAACATAAGTAATTTAGAAACCATGCAGAACATTACAACAATCAAACGACAAACAAACCCCAAAATAGAATTACGAAAACCCTAACCCACGAGCAAACACAACCCAGAAAACCCTAAACTCACTTACCTCATTGATGATGATTATCTGGAAAATTGAAAATGAAGAGCGCAACTGCAATCCAATGATGAAATGGCAAGTATTAGCTGCTTCCTATGCAATCCAATGAAGAAATTTCCCTAATTGCAAAATTTATCCTAGATTGATAGATTAACGTTAATTAACCATATGTACCCATCTGATTCCAATTCAAAATTCGTTAGGTGCTTTAGGAATAGCCCTTCAAGTTGCCCATTTTTATTTTTACCTTTTAATTACTATTAATGAGATCTCAATAAATAAAAACGAGCAACTTGACAAATTAAAAGAAACTTAATTAAAATATTATTTAATAGACGAAAACGAGATCATTTATAAATGTGATCTATCTAGTAACATCCTTTTAAATTCATTCTATTTGAATTGGCATTTTTTTCATCATAATTGTTGTGAAAAAAAAATGTTTCTTCACACCCTAATATAAATCGTGTCACATGTACAATGCTCCGTTAATGATTTAAACGGTTTTACAGAAAAAAACTAAATAAAACACAAATTACAAACACGAGGACCATTCTAAACATTCGGCCTGATTCACTCTAGTATAATCATGATTAATATTTTTATTTTAAATAATCAATGATACACCCTCAACTATATTAGAGATTAAAGGAAAAGAGTAAAAAAAAATCATATTAAAAATATGATTTTCCATTATCTATTACCTTATTAAAATAATAATTTATAATTTATGTCATTGTGACCTAATCAAAATTAGCTTTTGCCCTCTGCATAAACCCTACACCTCCTTGAAACACCCTACGCTCTAAAACAACTCACACCTGCGTATTCTGCTGAATTCTCACGGATTAGAAGGTAATTTTCTTCTTCCTTTCTCTATTTTTTTATGCTCGAGGGCTAAAATAGTGTTAGCCTCTCACTGTAGCCGCCACCGCGCACGTCTCAGCCCACTGCCATCCCTCTTCGCTGTCAAACCCACCGTTGCAGGCACCAAGGTTCATCTTCTCCCTCTCCTCTCTGTTTCGATTTTTTTATCTGTGTGGTTTGGGGTTCTAACGAATTCACCCTGTCAAGAGAGGTTGGATTTTGTTTTGAGTCTTATGCTAAGCCCGGGAAACTTTAGACCGCGCGCTGTGAGAATGATGTGTTTTGATTCATGGATATTGATTTGAATTCTGAAGTGTTGAAAAAACGTTAAAGAGCTGGGTTATGTAATATGTTTAGTTGCTTAATTTTCTGTTAATTCTGTTAATTCTGAAATTATTTTTGATGAAATTATATAGTCTCTTGGATTATTTGCTTTTATTTGGATTCGAGATTTTGTGTATGATTTTGTATAAGCGTGTGGTAGATGAAATCTGATTTTTGATGAAATTATATAGTCTGCTTGTTTAGCATTTCATTGAACTCATAAAGTTGTGGGCTTGATTTTGAGTTATTGCCATTGGGATTAATGCAAATGGCTTGTTGGGAGAGGCTATGGGTTTACCATTTTTTGTTCTAGTTTTATTTGGTGGATATCCATGGATATTTTTAGGTTTTAAAGAAATTCGTGAGAGTTTATTTTAAACGGGTATTCCATGAGTAATGGATTGGATTTTTTTACCTTGGGTCGGTAGCTAGTATCCGTGGTATGTTGTCAACCCTAATTCTACACAACCCTGAAAATCTAAAGGAAGAAGCATTTGCATTGCAGAGATAACCAGATACGTAGTGATGAAAAACCTTGAAGAGGATGAGAATGGAGTGGTGAGGGAAGAATCGCAGATGAAGGAGAAGAGAAAGGGGAAACACGATAAACCGAAGCCATGGGATGATGATCCTAATATCGATCATTGGAAGGTGGAGAAGTTCGACCCTTCTTGGAATGAAGGTGGCATGCTCGAAGTCAGTTCCTTCTCCACTCTCTTTCCTCAGTACCGCGAGAAGTACCTCCAAGAAGCATGGCCTACGGTCAAATCCGCTCTCAAACAATATGGCATCGCATGCGAACTGAATCTCGTACACACACAACTCCCTTCCTTTATCCTTTTCTTTCGTTACCAATCCCTAATTCCACATGTTACACGTAATTCCACGTGGTGCAGGTTGAGGGTTCCATGACGGTTTCAACCACAAGAAAGACTAGAGATCCCTATATTATCGTCAAAGCCAGGGATCTCATCAGACTTCTCTCAAGAAGTGTGTCTGCTCCTCAGGTATATATATACACATATATGCATGTCTTTATGTTTCTCCCTTTCTTCTAAATGTTAATGTCTCTATATCAGGCCATAAAAATACTTGACGATGAAATACAATGTGATATCATCAAAATCAGTGGTTTGGTTCGCAATAAGGTATTTTTGATGTTTTTGTTGAATTTTTTTGGTTTTATCTTTTTTTGTATTTTTTTTAAGCATTTTTAGAAAGTATCTTTTGATGGGAAGAAGTTTACTTGATTTTCTGATTGCAGGAGCGATTTGTAAAGAGGAGACAACATCTTGTGGGTCCCAATTCAGCCACATTAAGAGTATGCTATTTGTTAAGATTTGATTTTTGCAGTGAGATAGCCCTTTGTTATTACATCCTAGCCTTGGTTTTACTGCATACTACTATCAACCAACACATGACTTCAACTTTGTAACTAACTTTTCTTCCATGGTGGGTGTGCAGGCTCTTGAAATACTCACTGGTTGCTACATTCTCGTCCATGTAATTTTGACTTTTATTTCGTTATTTAAGATGTGAAGACAGTACATTTACTTGCACTATGATATGAGTTTACTTGCACTATGATACGAGTTTACTTGCACTATGATATGAGTGAGATCTTGATTTCTTTCTATTTCTCATGCAATTTCACAGGGAAACACAGTTGCTGCTATGGGTTCGTTTAAAGGTTTGAAACAAATCAGAAGGATTGTTGAAGAATGCATGCTGAACAAAATGCATCCTGTATACAACATTAAGGTTAATTGATATGTATTTTATCAAGCTGATTTTTGTGTGATATAGATTTTCGATATAGAAAAAATCTTATTTTTTCTTTTCACTTGGTCAGATTCTTATGATGAAGAAAGAACTTGAAAAGAACCCGGACCTTGCCAATGAGAACTGGGATAGGTTCCTTCCAAAATTCAAGAAGTATACTTCTTATTTGATAATTTTTATAAGTTCTCACTCTCTCAGTTTCTCGGTTTTAGTTTCATTGACTCTTCATATATTTACCTAGGAAAAACGTTAAGCAAAAGAAGGCTAACTCTAAACAAAAGAAACCATACACTCCATTCCCTCCACCACAACAGCCCAGCAAGGTGAGACAACTTCTGATACATATGATGTAGTTCGATTTCTTCCAATTATGTACAGAGTCTAATTATGGTTAATTAAATTCCTTTCGGTTTAAATTTGCCTAATGGTTTTCTGAGAAGAAATACATTTTAATGGTTCTCAAGAACTCAATCACCTTAGTAAGACCCTAGTGATCCACTTGTTATTTCTGGCTCTGTTGTGATTAGTGCTTATTTTTTTCTCCTAATTGATATTAATTTGTTAAAGCTGAGTTCTAATATTTTATCTGTAGCTGATATTATGTGGTAGCATATTATACCTTATTTTGTACTTGTTTGAATGAAGGCAATAGACACAGTGAATATCAATTATAATTGATATTCAATCTCGAGCATTATCTTTGGGAATTGATATGCTCACCTTTTGCTCAAGTGTGCATTATCTAGGATTTCTGAATATATGGATATTTTCTTGACCTATAAATAAGATGACAGCATCAATTCCACAACTTTTTTCGTTTATGTTTTGTATGTATATATTAATCCAAGTTTTTGACACTATATTCTTCTGGTATTATGCTTGTTAATTTATGAAATAAATTTTATGGCGTGTTTTGTAATTTATGTGATATTTCAGATTGATATACAATTAGAAACTGGAGAATACTTTTTAAGTAACAAGAGAAAATCGGCAAAGATATGGCAAGAGAAGCAGGAGAAGCAGGCTGAAAAAACTGCTGAAAGCAAAAGGAAACGAGAAGAGGCCTTTATCCCTCCCAAGGTTAATACCAACATTTTATTTGCAATTTTCTCTACTATGTACAATTATTTATTGTGTTCGGGGTTACACTTCCAACATATTATACCTTTTCCCCTATTCATAAATGTTCTTCCAGAGTCTAGATTTTCTACTATTTCTTTTTGTGTGTTGTTCTCTGTTGAGCAGCGTTAACAATGTCCATCAAAATAAAATAAATGTTCTTAATATATCTTAAAACATCAAAATCAATGTATTTTGAACACATAGAAGAGGAACAGCACAAAAAAAGAAAACACTTTCTGTTCTTCCTACGCTATCGTGCAAATGAACGTAGGGGTGCATTTGAAAATGGAACCCAAACATATACCATGTGTTGTTAAATTGTTGACTTTAAGTCTTCTTCAGGTTGTTTCGTTAAATTTTTGTTTGTTCTCTTTAGGAGCCGGTAAAGCCTGTGGATAAATCAGAGGATGCTGCCAATAACGTAGCTGATATTGCAAAGTCCTTAAAGGTAACAAATTTCTCCCAGAATTTTGTTGTTATTTTCTCTTTAAATGAATTATCTCACTAAAAATGGGCTATTTGCAGACAAAGACAGAGAAGTTTGGGAAGCGTAAATCTGAAGAAAATCTCAATGCAGAGACATATATCATGGGATCCTCGGAACACGCATCAAGGAAGAAATCCAAGAAACAAAAGTCTTCGGCATAATGTTCATTTTGAATTTAAATTAATTATTGTTAAATTGTGTTTTATTTTTTATTTACTTTGCCTAGATTAGATGATTCGAATTCATTTGAAGAGGTGAGAACTGGTTTTATGCTTCGTTAAGGCCTATGCTCAATGATTCACAGTTTGGTTTAGGAAGTTCCACAACCAACACATTTTGGTATGTTTGCTGACCAATTTTCTGCTTTGCATATTGCAATAACAATATTGTGAACTTCTTTTGTTTCTTTTGAGGAATATTGGTTGGTGCTTCATTCACTCAGCACAAGTGTGTTTTCGTTGAAACTTGTTCAACATTAGAATGTTACTGCAATGGGTTTCAGCTTTGTCCATGAAATTAATTCTCTGATTTTTATTTAAAAATAAATGGGCTCTTTTTTTGTCACATAAAATTCTTGTATGTACTACATTTTTAAAATAAATAAAAAAATATTTTTATGGGAAGAAATGTGTTTATTTTGTTCAGTACCTATCTGAGCCTTCTAATTTTGTTACTAAAAGTTATAGGAAATATCAACATATACTTTTAATATTTAAATCAATTTAGAAATGTATTCTTTGTTTTCAATTAATTTATGATAGGGACAGCTTTCGGTGATTTAAAGAAGTCAGTCCCCAATTTGTTGTTTCTGGGTCTAAAATCAAAACAATAAATGGTATCAAAACAATACCAACCATGTTTGACCATCTTTTTATAGGATAAGTTATATAGACGTCTTCTATTTTAGTTTATTCTACTTTTTCTATATTATTTTTTTTTCATTATCTAAATAAATTCTTTATCATTTGAGAATTTGGAATTGTCAATCGTGATACTGAATTCTCCTCCTTTCATTTGAAAAAAATGAAAAGCAATTATATTAAAATTCGGCTTTTTAAATACTGAATTGAAATTCTGACTCGAGGGAAATAGTAAATAAGTGTATAGATGAGAGAAATAAAGTGAAGTTGTATTTATTTGAGGAATTTTATAAAAGAAATAGGTTTATTTTGAAAAAAAAGAATATAATATGAATTTTATTGTTTTCTCTTTTAAAAAAAATATATTTAGTCTTACAAAATGATTCAAATTAGAATTTTATTGTCATGCAAGGTAAAAGTTAATAACGCAAGGAGGGACTAAATTATGTCTTTTAAAAAAAAATGAAAATCACATTGAATTAAAAATAAATTGAAGAAAAATATTGAATAATTATTTTAAATTTAAGGAATAAAAGTGGAATTAAGACTTTTTATTTCTAAACTCCGGTAAAGTCCAAGTGAAGAGAATCTCATCTTCTTCCTTCTTGACCTCTTCATCAAAACTCATTACATGTATAACATTTCGGTCTTCTGATTTGAATTGGGTGTTTGTTTTTATTCCATAAAGATTGTTGACAAATTGAAAAACACTATGATAAGGATTGTGCTTGGACAAGAAAATAAACTTTTTTCTTTTTCAAAGTTTGTTTTCTTAGATTTGTTGAGATATACATTAGTTTGATCTTAAATGTCTGAAATTATATGTTATCCGTGATTGACTTTTTTGGTGGATGAAAATTATATTATTTATAAATCAAGTTTTTCTTCATTTGAATTATGAGATCGAATAAGAAAAGATTGAATATAATGTGAAAAAAAAATATTATTAATTAGTTAATTAATTAAAAAGTTTATAAAATGTAAATTTAAAACAATCATTGTCAAATTATTAAATATATAATAAAAATGCATTATAATTATATATTTTCATTTGCGAGGAAGTATATTATAAGAATATACGCTGCATAATGAGATTAAAAATATTTTAATATGAATGGTTGAGCCAATATAATTGCGTTATTGACATGATCATAGCTTTGGATTCGGTGTCGTATAAAGTGTTTTCTAATCTTCGGAATTGTCGGCTCATGTGTTTGTTTGGTTTCACTGTTTCACTTTGGAACATCGTCACCATTCAAAAGATGTATATTGTTATCATTATTGTCTCCAATTTTCAATTTGTAAATAAGAACACCTTTTCGATTTTTTCAAATTATTTTTGCATCTTTACTTTTGTGTATTTAGCTTTAACTATTTTATTTTAATTTAAAATAACTTATATACAAATTTAAATGATCAAATATAAGTATGAAAGATAATTTATATATTTATAAACACTTATATATTATAATTTATATTTTTATTATAATTATGAAAAAATGAATTTATTTTACTATGTGAGATGTAAAATTTTAACCTAAATTAGAGTAAATTGGAGAAATAAAAGCATTGCACTTTACCCATTTATTTGTAAATAATATCAAAATAACAGTTGTATGTTATTTCAATGTAAAAAGAAAATACAACAATGAAAAACTCATTTTCAAAGAACATGAAAATTATAATACTGAACAAATTGTTTGAAATTATTTATCGTAGTTCACTAAAAGAAAATACCGTGTATTTTCTATCAAAAGAGTAAAATATGTCAATTTTCCAATTATTAACTTTTTTTCTCATATATATATGACTTTATGTGGGAGATTAAATTGAGTTGAAAAGATTGGAAAATAATTTGGTAGAATTAAAATTGTTAACAATATTTGGTTGAACTAAATTCATATAAGTTATAAATTTTATTGAATAATATTATTTTCTATGTTTAATTCGTTGGTTTTGTTACAATATTTTTATTTTATTAAATTGAAAGACTAATCTCGCAAATGAAAACGAAAAATATATGTTAACACTAAATGTACAATCCTTATTATTAATGTCAATTTTAAGTTTGAACAGTCTAATTTTTAATTAAACTTAAAAATTTGTATTTTGGTAAGTTAAATTCAACTGAAATTTAAGACTATTTAAACTTAAAAAAAGGAAACCCGCCTTAATTGTTGAGAAAAAACACATTAATGAAGAACATTACTATTTTTTATACTTGAAAATGATTTTTTGACAAATATTTTGTTAACAAAATTAACAAAGTTATTAAATAGAGTAACCTTTTTACTTTTTTTATGAAAATTACAAAAATAAAGTAATAAAGTTTTAATGTTTTTTTTGCTAAAAATTGTTGTTTGTGAAAGTTTGTTAAACAAAACTTTATCAAAAAATCATTTTTTTTACAATATTTTGTTGTTTGTAAAAATCATAATTGTCAAAAACAGATCAGTCCAACCTATTTCTGGCCCGCCAAAATTTGATCGGATCAGACCAGTCTAACACCTAAAAACAGGTTAAGAACTTGAACTCATCCCGCTAATGGGCAGGCTGGCGGGCTGCCTACCTTTTTTTTACCATTTATCTTATTGTAAAGAGTAAACATGGGGTGTGCAAAGAGTAAACTGGTCTTGGCCAAGCCATACTTAATTTTGTATTACTAAAAACCCTAAAAACCTAAAAGCAACTTAATGAAAGTGGGAGAAAGGCAAGATTCTTTGTTTCAGTCTCTGTTAGAGATGTCAAAAAAAAATTTGTACCCGCGGGTATCCACGGATAAAACTCGCAACAGGTAGGAAATGAATATTGTAAATGGATATCTTCGGGTAATGGATACGAGTATTTTTAACACCTGCATGTTAACGAGGCAGGTACAAATATCATAATATCCGTATCCGTGGATACCCGTACCCGTTATACTCTAATTTAGATTAAAATATTAAGATATTGATTTTGAATGAGTTATTTTTTATCAATTAGTTTTAAAAGAAATATTTCTTTGTAAATTGTCATCCAATGTAATGTCCCATTTAATAGAGAATAAATCCTATAAATGAAACGTCACATAGAATATAATATAAAGAGCAATGCATGGAGTATAAGTATCACCCATTACAGTTATCCAAAATATACTCGAAGAGAAAACTAAGGCATACCACGATGTCATTAACAAAATAGAATGTAATAGTTTGACGGTTGATTAAGATACATAAGCAACAATGCCTACAGAGAGTACTTGAAGGAATGAGATCCAACTATAGCCTGGCTATACTGCAGAGTTTTCATCACCCTATTGACCACTAGGGATTTTCACATCTGCTCACATCAATAAATTGATGATCATTGTAAAAAGGAAACCACACCCAAAACACACAAGCAAACAAAAAGGGTAAGCTAGAGTATAAATCATTTTAACATGTTATGGAACACAAATACTTAAAACATATCATAAACATGCAACAAGCTAGGTAAACAATCATGTGATAACAAACAAGGAAGACACTAAGACTCAATTATCCGGATACATATAATCGGTCATATTCACTGGATGCTTGCACTTATGGTGACCTCTACTGCTCTATAGAGCCATTGCTAATGGGTTTCACCCTACCACGCACAAGGTTAACCTTCAAACATCTAAGGCCATTATCCTGCCAAAGATTAGGGCATCCTGCTACTTTCACCACTTGAGTTAGTCCGCTCTACGTGAGATTAACTAACCCTTTAGAGTTTCAGGATACATGAATCCTTACCTAATTATATACATTACAGCACCACCACGAAACCTTACTAAGAGATTCATGGAATTACGTCCATCACATAAGGTACCACTATGAGATCTCACCAAGAGGTTCGTGGAATTACGTTCATCACATACGACACCACCATGAGATCTCACCAAGAGGTTCATGGAATTACATCCAACTCATACCATATCCATGTCTCACCAACCAACCATAGATTTATCATGCATAACAAACTTATACCAAATCCAACCAACAACCCCATCATGTTTCATGAATTCATTCACTCCCATCAATTCAAATCCCAATATATCATATAGAGCATACATGGCATCATACTTGAACTGTTTAAAGCAAAAATCATCCAATCATGTGAAACACACACATAAACAATCAACTCTGTCAATCTCGCTTAGGCTAAAGAGTTCTCACTCAGGCGAGAGGAACCTCTCGCTCAAGCTACCAGCTCTCGCTTGGGCGAGACTGCAAATAGAGGGTACGTCGAGGTCTCGTTCAAGCTAGCCCATCTCGCTCATGCGAGACTACTCTCGCTCAGGCTAGTAGCCTTCGCTTAGGCGAGCCCTCGAAACAGAGAGGGGGTGAACTATTGTTGTTCTCGCTCAGGCGAGAGCTCCTCGCTTAAGCGAGAGCTTTTGTTTTGGGTGACCACCTAACTCGTCTGGGCGAGTTCAGCAGAACTCACATGCTCTCACGCATGTCGTCACGACCAGAGCATACCATACATCTTCCATACCATCGACAGCACCACACAAGCGTTCAAGAGTACCAAACATTCTAATAGCAGTTAAAACAGCATAGAAACGCAAAACCCTAACTTCCCTTACTTGGATAGATGGTACTGGACAACGATAAGCGCCCAACAAATGAGCACTACAACTCTAGGAACATATTTGTGAGCTAAAAACACCGACACTAGAATAAAAATGAGATTACTGAGATGACCCTAATCGGAACCACAACAACAAAGCTAGGGAAGAGAAACTACTAGTTGAGGATCAACTTACTTGGATTAAATGGAACTTAGCTAGCTCGGAGAAGAGTCTTGATCAAACCCTAGCAGAGCTCTCTGTCAGATAAAAGAGAGAGTGGAAGTGAGTTGTTTTAGAGTTGGGAGGCAGAATGGGAAGTGAAAGGACAACTGGGGTTTCTGGAGAACTTGGGGGCTGGCCTTGGGCTGGCCTTAGGCCCAACAGTTAAGGCTAGACCCTTAAACATTAAGGGCAGAAAAGAAAGTGGGTCTTACATCCAACACTATTTAAATGGATTATTTCGACTTTGTTTAAAATTTATGAATGTTATGTATTGTATTTTATTTGAATTTACGATTAAAATATGTTGTTAAATATTTATTTTTATTTTTTTGTAAATATTTGCGGGTATCCGTGGATATTAAAAAATTATGCAGGTACTGCATAACGGATACTCGACGAATATGAGTACGGATACGAGGCAAATATTTATTTAGCGGGTAGGGTACGGGGGAGCTACTACTTGTACCCTACCCGCCTCGTTGACATCCCTAGCCTCTGTGTTGCTCTGGGTAGGTGATTAAGACAGGTTGTGAATTGACCCATGATACAACTCAGCGGGTTGACGAGTCAGGCGAGTCAAACTCTTTCGAATTGATGGGTCGAAACACATGACCCAACTCGACCCACATTTTTTATATGAGATTAGCGAGTCGACCATTAAGTTCGATCTGGTTTGACACCCCTAATAAAAATTTCAAATTTGATGAAAAATCATGATCGTTATTTAATAAAAAAGCATTATATAAAGAATTATACAATATATAAATCATTTTCTCGTACCTTCCAATTCTAGATATACTCATATTCTCTAAGAATTTAACTCAAATCTTATACCACTTTATTACAAAAATATAATAAAAATCAAATAAAATATTTCATTAATATAAAACTAGAATTATGATGAAGTTTATTATATAGGTACCATCACTACCCTCTAATTTATCCTATACGACATAAAACATTGTAACACGTATTACTTTGATTGGCTCTCATTGGCCCGTAATGACAGAGCATCTAAATTTTAATAATAAGGATATAATTAGTGAAAGCAGAAGTAAAATTTTAAATAAGAAATTTTAGTAATACGTATTATTAGTTTACGTGTGAATTTGAAATTGTGTGGGTGTGGGTCCAATAATGATGTTGGGTTTTGACGGAGCAGAGCATGTGCAGAAGAAAGAAGGGAAGCTGAGAGGAGAGGTGTAGGGTTAGGGTTGTAGCTCACTGTTCACTAAATGCCAAACAAACCTAAGACAGAGGTAACTGCTTCTCTGCTTCTCATCACTCATGGGTGTCCGACACCTGTCACTGCCACACTAAACCTTCGTCGTTCTTTCTTGGATCTTTCCACAATCTACCTACCTCTCTTCAAACTTTCTTCATTTTCAACCCTTCAAAACCTTCAATTTTTTATTGCTACATCTTATCTTAAATCATTAGCCTTTGAAATTAATCCCAAGCACAACCATTCCGCACTCCATTATAAAGATAAGTGCTTCCAAAATTCATAATTCAACCATACCATCTTAATTATGAACTTGGTATTAAGACCCGATTTAAATAAGATATATGATGTATGTAAATAAAAATTTACAAATTTATTCTTTGAGCTTTTGAATTATAAATGATTAGACATATCATATTTATTGATATATAAATAAATATTTTATTTTCAAGTTGATTTTAAAATTTAAAATTTACTCTTTAAAATGTTAAAATGATATCAAAATCATATGAAATTTAACAAGATTTGTTATTTGTTAGATTTATTATATCATTCTCTATCAAATTATACGTTAATGTCTAATTTTATGCTTAATTTATTAATTTTGAATTATAAATTGTTTGACATTTCATATTTATCAGAGATAAAGTGAACTTATATAAATGCAAGTTTCATTTAATATAAGTTGCTTTTATAAGATTGAGTTATATTCAAAGTTTATACCTTAAGATAATATCAAAATCATATAAAATTTAGTGAGATTTATTATTTATTGAACCTTTTGTATCACTTGTTTTCAGAATCTATTTATTCAATTATGCATTATAGATATAAACTAAGGATGGCAATTCAGGAGGGACCGGGCGGATTGGCCCGTAGACCCACACAAAAAAAAATGCGGGACGGATTAGGATGTTGAACTCGCTGGCCCGCAATAGCCCGTCTCGCATAGGCCCGCAGCCTGCGCAGGCTAAAGGCAGGTTGGGCGGGCTGGCCTACTTACAAAATTATATGTTCTTATTTTTTTTAGTTCTCACATCATTCATCATATTGTTTCTTTAAGCTCCTTTTATTTTTATTATTATTATTATTATTATTATTATGTTTATGTTTATGTATAATCATTGTATATAAGATAATGATTTTAGTTTTTGAATATGAAGCATTTTTAGGTACATGTCTTGTAAGGTGGCATGTTGTTATTGTACTTTAGTTATAAACTTCGTTGTTATTTTTCTGGTATTTGATTAGGTAAACTAATTGGAATTATTTCCATAGAAATGAATATCAATTATTATGAAAATAAAAAGTATTTTGCTCAACAAAAAAAAATTGTTCATCACAAATGCGAGCTAGCCCGTGGACCCGTGGACCAACTCGCGAGGCAGGACGAGCCAGAAAAGTGAATCCAAAATTAAACTGCATGATAGACCAACCCCGCCCGCATTTTGCGGGCCGGGCGGGCCAAAACGGGCCAAGCTGGTTCGCTTTGCCATCCTAATATAAACTAACAATATATATATATATATATATATATATATATATATATATCTATATATATATATATATATATATATATATAGGTGTAGATCTCAAATATTAAGTTTTTTTTATAAATAATTTAAATATATTTTCGAAAAAAATATAAGATATTATTATTTGATTTTATAACCAAAACATTTATATTGATTTTTAATGATATTTTTATGAACTTAAATTTACATAATAAATATATTTTATTTTTAAAAAAACGTGCATTGTATGGGTAAAACACTAATTGAATATGTTATTATCAATTCTTCTTAATATCCTTATTTGAAAAATCTAACATCAACTTTTCATGCATTAACTTCCTATTTTCTAATTTTGTTAAATATTCTATATTTTTTCACGATTTAAGAAATCTTTTTAATATTTTGTTTGAGAAAACTAAGGTTTAGAATGTGAAGGAAGATACTACAGCGACATAGAAATAAAATATTTTCTAAAGGTTCGATAGAAAACTAAATAGTTGTCACTAATTCTTTTTTTTAATGTAAGAGTATGTATGTGTTTAAGTTATTTCAAGCATTTTCTAAATTAAAGTAATTAAGTATTATTAACTAACTTTAATTTATTTGGAAGTTATAGATACTTAATACACCTAATTGTTCCTACCGAATATCAATGTACTCGTAAACACAAAGTTATATAGGGACCAATGAACCTAGTAATGCACACGTCCACCCTCTTTACTTCTGTTCTAAGTCTAGGAGCCTGAGTGTCTTCTCCCAGGTGCCTGAGTGTCTTCTCCCAGGTACTTGAGTGTCTTCTTCCGATGAAGGATTCTACTCGCGGGGGGCCTGCAAAGTCACTCTGACGCTCAAGTCAGTGTCAAAGTAATAAATGACTACAATAGTAAAAAATAACATGATGTTTTACCTCGTGAACAGGGTGCTTATTATACTACTTTAATGGGCCAAACCTTATGGGCCTGGGACTTACAGTGCTTAATCTGTATTATGTCTCATTAGTCGTGCTTAATTAGTCTAATTCCTATCTTACCGCTAATGTTCCTTTCTGCACATGCTTAGTACATATGACAACTTACTTTGTCGAGGTATCCTCTGCCCTTGTGCTAAGGACATCGAGATTCATTTCTTAGTTTGCTATCATGACCTCCTTTCTTGTCCTCAAATTATTTACCTGCCCTGATAAGCCTGTGTATCACAAGATTTGAATGGAGTATATTCAGATTAGTGCATATCAAGATTATCGAGCTGGAGTATCTTCGGCCCTTCAGGCTCTAAGATGGAATATATTTGGATTGCGCATTGGCATGTACCACGATTACTGGACTGGAATATCTTCAACCTTTTAGTCCTCTTGGTGGCTCCACATGAACCTTTTCCCAATATGTACACTAACTAAACTATCATCATGATTATCTATGATGAAGAATATTGCAACTTCTTAACTCTTCTTCACCATTACCTTTTATTAAGACGATTGTAAATTTTAACAATTTTTTTTCTTATTTTTTCAATTTTGTGGATACACTTCTAATCTTTTGTAAATATTACACTTACATTGAATGAACCGAGAATTTTTTTAGAGTATTTGATGTTTTAAGAGTTTGATACTCATTTTCCATATTCTTATATTAGAGTTTCCTTAAATGTTAAATTATGCCTTGTTCATTATGTTGCAATGTGATTCTTTATTACATGTTTTAATGAATTTTTCCTAAAGTTATTATAGAGTTTGGACGTACTTATATATAATTTAAAGTCCAAGGAAAACTACACACTCCACACATTTTAAATAAATTAATTTCGGAAAGTTGTGATTATCCTTCGTAATTCACGAGTAAGTTTAGGATTGACAATCCTTATATATTAATTGTATATTTGTTGATTTGAGATATAGAAAAAATAAGAAAAATTTTCAAACCCACGGCCATGTCTTTGTTTCGTAATAAATTTAACGTTATTTATATAAATCTGGCAAAAGAAAACCAAATTAAATCAATTTAACATGAAATCTGATTTGACCAAATACATATATTGAAACCAAAATGAATATAAACAATAAATATTAAAACCATAATAATAATTAAACCTTAATATTTTAAAATGTTCATGCTCTTAAAATTCTACATGTATTGAATAACTAATGTAAAGTGTAAAGATAGAATAGATTAGTTGATAAGTTTGAAATATACTATCTAGATTGGATATCAATTATGTGTAATTATTTGACCTATGTTTGAGAAAGGTTGAATAATATATATATATATATATATATATATATATATATATATATATATATATATATATATATATATATATATATATATATATATTTTTATTTTTTTTTTTTAATTTTTATATTATTTTTTTTT
>Ga0214542_1003597_pt1 | contig 31433 bp, 8 predicted proteins | sample CNSS1metaG_FD_160096 | JGI IMG/M metagenome (GOLD analysis project Ga0214542, IMG submission 160096) | Root nodule microbial communities from cowpea collected in UCLA plant growth center, Los Angeles, California, USA - CNSS1 | ecosystem: Host-associated > Plants > Roots > Nodule | place: USA...
CTATTGATTGAGACTCTTTTGTACTCTTGTTGATCATAGTGGAGCTATTTCTTTGTTCTGGACGACTCGTGGTTTTTACCCTTGATTTGAGGGGTTTTCCACGTTAAAAATCTTGGTGCCTTTATTTATGCTTTTGGTGATTTATTATTGTTGTTCTTTAATTATAGCCTCATAGATTCTTGCAAGTTAGGGAAAATTATATCCGCTGCATTCTCTGGTATACTGTTTGTTGTTGTTTTCCCATCACTTATTAGTTTATTATAACTACATTTACACTGTTTTTGGTTTGTTTTGTGATTTATTCGTTTATTATGATCGTATGGTACAACTGGGAGTGATGGACACAAATTAGACGGTTGAGATTATGTTTGAAAATTTTATTTCCACATTTTTATATTGTTGTAATTTATACATTCCTTAATGCAGATATGTTTTAAAGTTTAAACGTAGTTTCTAATATATTTTGAAAGACATTAAATAATATATATATATATATATATATATATATAATATAGAATCTTTAATACTTTAATTCTACAACAGCATTTTTATAAATATAGATATTTTTTTTCATAAAAAGTTAGATACGTAAAATATTATATTAATAACAGTGATGGACTGGAAAAACTATTTGAAAAGAATTATATTCTATCTTAATTTTTTTTAATCTATAATATATACAATATAAGATGTTACGTGTGAATAAACGTTTCGTCTTTTTTAGAAATTGAAACTTTTTAGCTTTTTTGTACACAATATTTGTAGGTTTAAAACTTAGATAAATTATTTTTTTGGAATAAACCTTACATGTCTCATCCAATGTATATATAGTGAAAACAGTTGAGACGACGTTGTTAATAATAGATTACCAAGAGAAATGGGTAAAAGAAACTTCCACCCAAAATTTAATAATTGATCTATTTGTAGTCTAGGCAAAGTCCATCTTGTTGTGATAAAAAGGAATATGAATAAATAAGTTTTCACTAGTGTAATAGAGATACTAATTATTGTTACAAAAACTCCGTATGTTTTATTTATTTGAAAAAAATTAGAAGTTTTCTTTCTATTTTTAATATAACTAAATTACTTAAAATGTCATTACATTTTTTAATATTTTTTTTCTACACTTTTCCTTCGTAAACTAAAAAGCAAGTTGTTTGAATTTTTTAATTTCTTCAATCGTGATTCTTAAGTCACTGTCCTCAAATAACCTACCGACCCTAGTTCATTCAACCTTCTTTGTAAATCCACACTTAAAATGACTCTATGTTCACTGAACTTGCTCTATAAATAAATACTAGTCAAATAATGAATTCAAAGATTTCATTACTTTTTAATTAAAAAATATTTTTTTTTCTCTTTAAGTTTTGATGTTCATCAGGCCTAATCTAGAAATAAATATACTTTGGAGAAGTGAATAAATTCATGAACCTCCTTAATTTATTTTATAAAATAATTCAGTTTTAAAAGTTTTCTTCATGACTCTTTATTAAGACCGTCCTTAAATAATATTATAACAATAAATAACTCATGAACTTAATTTTTGTTACATTTATGAATATTTAATGTCAGTATCAAAACTTATTTTCAATTCTTGAAATCCAAGTTTGTTGGTGGATTAGATAAGAAATGTGTAATTCAAAATTCCAACAGTGTTTCCTAGTTTGGAAGTTTCTAAATCTGACAGAATGAATTTTCCATCAAACATCGTACGTACCAATCACACTACAAATTTAATATGTACCGATTATCAGATTCAAAGACATTACAAAATTTCAAATTTATAAACTTGACAATATTATATATATATTTTTTAATAAAAAGTATTCAAATGTCCAAATTATTTAGAGGACTCTTAACTCAGGTCACATTAAATATTTTTTTTTTTTTACAAATCAATTATACAATACACTCTAATAAAAAAATTTGTTGAACAATACCAACTTATGTAAGGGGACATATTACATATGTTCTAATATGTTAATTGTGTACTTGGTCAATCATTTGAGATATTGATTTTGAATAATGTTTTTTTTATGCATTAATTTGATTCAATGGAATTGTTAAGCAATAAATAATTATTTTATGATGTTTTTAATATTCTTACAAGATTCAAATTAGAAATGAATAGAAACTTTTATTTTTTGCAAGACCTGATTCACAATACTTTTTAGTTACTCTTTTTAGATTAAAACATTTTACATTAGTGAGAATTTATATTCAAGGAAATTTTAGAAAGAGAAAAGCATTAATTATAAAAAAAGTTTTAAGAGATAAATTCAAGAAAAAAATTATTATCAACTAATATAATTGCTTTTCTTAATATGATAAATTAAATAATTGTAGAAAGAGAAAAAATATAAATATACATTAAACATAAATTCTACCATGTTAGTATGTTACCTAACAACTATGAAATTCCTTAAAAAAAAGTCTGTTAAACTAATTTGGTAAAAAGTGATTTTTAAAATCTGAGTTTATTCATTTTAAACACAAGGCAACAAAAAATTTAGATATAAAAGTTTCTACTTGAAATAATGAAAAAGAAAAGGTAGATATAGAAAGGGAAAACCAGTGTGTGTGTGGTTTCTGGTATTCATTTGGTGGAAGAATAATACAAAGAAAAGAAACCCCACTTTGTATGTTCAGATACATTGCACTTAGGAACTTTGCATTCATTGCACCCGAATCTGTTTCTTTCCACTTTCAATAAAAGCCTCCCTTTGGCTAACCAAAGCCCTTCATTTCTCTTTCCCTCACTTTCTCTCTCTATTTTTTTGCCCTATCTCATAGGGTTTCCACCTTCTCCCTCCTCCTCCCTCATGCATTTTTGCTCTCACGAGTTCTTCTTCGTGCTCCTTCTCTTCTTCTACGCTATCCTTCAACTCTTCTTTTGCCTGGAAAACACCAGATTTCACCTACCGGGCTTTTCTCAACTGCGCCCATGTCTCAAGTCTTCAGCTTTTCAGGTACCTTTTTGTCTGATCGCATCTTTTACCCGATTCAATTCATGGGTCTGGTTGTTGTGTTTGTGGTTATTTTTGGAGGTTGCTTTAAATGTTTATTTCCTTGCTTGGTTGGTCAAAGATTATTATTTGGGTTTTAGCTGATGAATTTTTTTGAGTCGTTGTCTTCCTTGGTGGATCTGATGAGAGATGGAAAGAGTTTCAAAGGTTTTTTTAGATAGTGAGATAATTTAAGTTTGGATTGGCCTAATGGTATTTTTTTGTAGTAGTTTTCGGTCTTCCGTGAAAATTGGGTTTTTTTTTTTTTTTTTTTATAGATTATATAGCAGAAGTTTCAACTTTTGAGTAGTTAATCTTGTGTACAAAAGTGAATTTTGTTGGTAAATAGTCTTTGGATCTTGTTTTTGAGATCACTTGGCAGAAGGTTCAACTGTTGAGTGGTTAATCTTTTAAGTCCTGCAAAATTTTCAGAGTTGACCTTTTGCAACTGCTGCCTTTAGATGTTCATGAATATATACGGTTTCTTTTGTATGTTCAAAACTATCGCTCATATGACAGAGTCTTTCTTTGTTTTAGTTGTGGAAATTTTACATTTCCTCGATGTGTTTTGTGCGTAATTTTGTAGTGGTCTTGACCTTGGATGCAATTGATTTTTTTTTTCTTTTCAGGAAATGATGATTTTTACCCTGGGGGTCGTATATATCCTAACCCCAAGGAACCATGTCTCTTCTTGTCTCTTGGCCGTTCTGTTGATTACTTTCCTCTTCAGAAGAGATCTCGCGTCAGTGTTCCGTTTGATATCAATCGAGAATGGTTTGATGAGCCGAAGCAGAAGACATCTATTGAATCTCTGCCAGATGAATGCCTCTTCGAGATCCTTAGAAGATTGCCTGTTGGCCAAGATAGGAGCGTCTGTGCTTCTGTATCCAAGCGCTGGCTTATGCTTCTAAGCAGTATTTGTGAGAATGAAATCTGCAGCAATGGAAGTACTCAAGATGATAATGTGGTTGTTGATGATGCTGAGGGACTTAGCAACGAAGGATATCTATCCCGAAGCTTGGAGGGAAAGAAGGCAACAGATGTAAGGCTTGCTGCCATTGCTGTTGGAACCGCCTCTCGAGGAGGACTGGGGAAGCTTACAATTCGCGGAAGCAATTCAGACCGTGGGGTGACTAATGTGGGTCTCAAGGCCATTGCTCATGGATGCCCTTCTCTGAAGGTTTTCTCTGTGTTTGATGTTGCTACTATTGATGATGAAGGCCTAATTGAGATTGCCAGCGGGTGTCATAAGTTGGAGAAACTCGACCTTTGCAAGTGTCCCAATATTTCTGACAAGACTTTGATCGCAATCTCAAAGAAGTGTCCAAATCTGGCTGAGTTATCAATTGAGTCATGTCCCAACATTGGCAACGAAGGTCTACAAGCTATTGGGAAGTTGTGTCCCAATCTAAGGTCTGTATCGATCAAGGGTTGCTCCGGAGTTGGCGATCAGGGGGTTTGTGGCCTCATGTCTTCGGCTTCTTATGTTCTATCAAAGGTGAAGCTTGAGTCGTTGATGGTGTCTGATCTCTCTCTAGCAACTATCGGGCATTATGGCTTTCAAGTTACTGATCTTGTCCTAAGTGGCCTTCCAAATGTCAGTGAGAAAGGGTTCTGGGTTATGGGTAATGGCCGTGGACTGCAGAAATTGAATTCAATCACAATTGAATGCTGCCAAGGATTGACAGACACAGCGATCGAAGCTGTTGGAAAGGGTTGTCCAAATGTGAAAAACTTCCAGCTTCGTAAATGTGCATATCTGTCGGACAAGGGGTTGGTTTCATTTACCAGGGCTGCTCTATCAATTGAGAGCCTAAAATTGCAGGAGTGCCACAGAATTACCCAAATTGGGCTTTTTGGTGTCTTTTTTCACTGTGCTGCCAAACTGAAGGTTCTCACTCTGATTAGCTGCTATGGAATCAAAGACCTGGACTTGGATTTGCCGGCAATCTCTCCTTCTGAATCATTTTGGTCCTTAACAATCCGTGACTGCCCTGGATTTGGCGACGCCAATCTTGCACTACTTGGAAAACTGTGCCCTCGGCTTAAGCATGTTGAATTGAGTGGACTTCAGAGAGTAACAGACGTAGGGTTTCTTCCACTGCTGGAGTGTTCTGAGACTGGTCTGACAACAGTTAATTTAAGTGGATGTCTAAATGTGACAGACAGAGTAGTTTTGTCTGTTGTGAACTCATATGGATGGACTCTTCAAGTGCTATGTCTTGATGGTTGTACAAGAGTCACCGATGCTAGCATGATGGCAATTGCAGGCAATTGCCCAATGCTCTCTGATCTTGATGTTTCCAAATCTGCAATCACTGATACCGGTATTGCAGCTCTTGCACGCGGAAATCAGATCAGCCTGGAGATACTTTCTTTTTCAGGTTGTGTATCGGTTTCAGACAAGAGCATTCCCGCATTTAAAAAATTGGGCCAATCCCTTGCAGGATTGAATATCAAGCGTTGCAGCGCAATCAGCAACCGGGGAGTCAGCAAGCTTCAGGAACATCTCTGGACGTGTGACATCCTCTACTGAACAGGAAAAGCCTCATCAGCTTTTATAGTTAGTGTTGCTCCTTAGTGTTTTTGGGTTCATTCGCGATGGATCTTTGTCATCCATTACTCGGTTCTCCTTTTCCAGAGGGTACAGTTATATTCAAACTCCATTTTTTTCCAGGTTTCCTTGAATTGGAAATCTGTTGAAAGCTTTTTGGCATTCATTCTATCGATGAGATGCCACTTTTATAATGACTGCATCTCTGTGAGCAATAGTTACCGGGTTCTGGAGTTTTAGGTATCCCTTTTCTAGTGTTGGCACCTGATGTTTTTAGCTATGCTTTGTATCGGTTTTGCCACCATGTGTGTCCTTTGTCTTTCTTTCTTTGCAGCCGTATGTAACGAGTGTGTCCAGTGGTGTTGACCCAGATTTTCACGTATATGAGCCATGTGGCGCGCGTGTTGTTTGGGTCTAAGTTTTATAGTCAAGGGGGCATCTTGAAGTTGCAGTTGTTACTTTGAGAGTTGAAGGTTTATGAAGCCTTTCACTTCAGTCAGGGCTTTGGCTATGGCAGCCCGATGTACAGGTCTGTCATCACAATCCGTTTCCCTTTTTGGGGATGGCTTGTTTTTTACCACCAAACCCTACTTTTTTAGGCTTCATTTTTTGGAACTCTTCATTGTAACTAACCTCTATATGCCCCTTGTACTCTCTATGTTAATTTTATGAAAATAATGAATAAAAATTTGGTTCCTTGGTCCTTCCACAATCATGTTTAAGTTATGTTTTGCTTAGAAGCGGAATCACTTTTGTGCTGTACATGACTGAGTCTGCGAACGCCGACGTTGGTACAATGCATACGCGTTTGACTTTTATTTTATATTCTAAATTTCATACGGTGATGATCTTTTTAATACTGTTAAAATCTAAGATAACATGAAAATGTTTAATATTTAATCTATGGAAAAGTAATATTTTTTTTTATTTGGTAATTAGAAGTGTGATTAAGAAAGATGGAATGTGAAGATTTAAAAGTGTTGAATTGAGGGTGTGGCGTGTTGCGATGAGGAAGATACCAAACACTTTGTAGAATGGCACGTGCAGTTCACATGCATTCTCATAAGGCAATTATTGAAAAAGGACATGTGGTACAGCAGTAGTGAGACATTGTCATGTGATTATCTATCAACCAAGGCTTCGTTAAGTCGCTTAGCATGGACGGTAGGTGCTCAGCCTCCCAGTACACTTCATCTTTTTTCACAAATTTTAAAATGTAAAAGACTATTTTCTTCTAATTAAAGCATAATATCTCAAGGACTTTGATTGATGTACTTATAATTTATTCAACACTTTAATTTATAAATCAGTGACAAATTTGTACTGGTTGTGAAGGAGGACAGTCAATCGCAAGCTTCATTTTTCATCAATCACTCTCTATCGTATACATTATAAGTATTTCAGAAGAAATATATGTAGCTAGAATTAGTCCTCACAAACCTCATATTTGATGTTAAAGAAAAAAAAATGATGGCATGATTATAAGAAAAAAAAGGAAAATGATAGCTATCCTATAATATGTTTATTTCGTTTTCTATTTTGTGGTTGAAAGTCGTTGAATGCATAATGAATATGATGTTAATAATAAAACAACCACATGATTGAAAAATCTACATACATGTATTGTGTTTATTTTTTATTAAATTTGCGTAGTCAATATTAGTTGAAAACAACAACCCACGAACGCTCTTGGAATCCGAATTAGTTCATCAATTAAAATTGTGTTCACACACACCACCGCTACTTTTCGTCACAAGTACATAACCCTGCCAAGAACAAAAAATACAGATATTGGTACAACCATTATATTATGCAGCTTCCAAACTTGACAATTAGAGTTAGTCCTACTCATATGCTTGTTTGATTTTTTTTATCTTAATATTTTTGTAAAGACCAACAATAATGATTCATTTTATACCTCAAATTTGATTGAAACGAGAACGATAACTTCCCTTTTATTTATTTATTTATGTATTTTGCTTCTGGTTTGTGACTAAGATATAAGATGAAAGATGATTGTGTTATGAATCTAGTATTAGTAATAATAAAACCAACTAACTATACTAAAACTACAATTTCGACAAAATATTCGTATTATGTACAAGTTCAACGGCTGAGAGAAAGTACCTAAAGGAAAAGGTCTGCATCCAGAACCAGAACTTTAGATAAGATGAAAAAAAAGTTATGACTAGTTTTAAAGATGAGGTTTTGATGAATAGATTCTAATGGTTGTTAGCTACATCAAGAAGGCTTGGTCTCTAATTAGTTCTTGAGAAAATGAACGTTTCAATAAAACAATTTTAGAGAATAGATTGAAAACTGATCAAAACAACAGAAAAAACAAGGGGGGAATCAGAATGTAACTAAGTAGAAGTATTTATTTGCTTGAGTTGCTTGAGCATAAGCGGTTACAAGGTAGAATCCAGAGGTGAAAGTCGATGCAGAACACAGAGCAAAGCTGTAGCACAATCATATGGCTCATGAAGCACGACACAGCTTGTTTCAAAATGTGACTGAGCCACCGATGATGGCAAACTATCTCAAAATTTTCGCCAACATATTAACTAAACAGACAAATGTTACATGTTGAAATAACATCAGCTAGAACAACAACCTGAGAAATGGTTACATACATTGCTGCAAGAGGAGGAGCAGAAAATCACAAGGACAAAACCAGCAAGCTTTAGGAGCAAACACAAGAAACAATGCTGCTTGGACAAAATGACATCAAAAACCACAACGGAATTCTGCAAGCCTTCACAATAATCTCAGTATTCGCGACTCGAATCAATTGATCTGATAGTTAATAATATTTGGTCCTGTTCCTTTTGTTTGCTCAGAGCTCTGCCACTATGGGTTCTTGTGACAAGGTGAGTTGTTGCGGTTTCTCTTCAATGGCTAAATCACCATTCTTAGCGGGTGAATTAGCTTCACTTGGCTCTACAATCAGAGGCAGAGTTTTATTTGTCTCATCCAATAAGACATTGCTGTCTTCAGTGGCTGCGACTACTTCAACTTTCTCTTCCCCAGTTGAAATGGATAAGATGGTAACTTCAGTTGTTACATTTGATAAGGAGGTTTTGTCATCATTCACTGCTTTAGATGGGGTCCGATTGGATGAACTGGTCTTTTCAGAAGTCAGCCTAGGAGGAAGAGACTTTCGTTGTGGCTTCTTTTGATGAACAAGAGTAACTCCTTTAGTGACGTTAGTCTGAGACACTTTCTCATCCAGACTTAATCGACTTTGTCGAACACTATTGCTAGTGTTTCCTTCTGTCTCAGAAACCGCTGAATTCTTCTTACGACCAAGTTTGGGAGATTTAGCTCTTGTAGTGGGCATCTATATTAGTAAGTCCAAAAGCTTATTAAATTTGCAAATGAGACAAGACCAAACTTGCAAACACAAAATAAGAATAAAATGACATCAACAATTACATGTCAGAGAGGAGGGCAGAAAAAAGTAAGATCAAAATAGTGTGCTCAAAGAAAGGGTCAAATAGAAAAGCAAACAAGACTTAGTTTCACCAGTGAAAGGATAGAAAACTGGGTTTTAGTGTCACTTTGGAGAGATTTAAAACCATCTGCTTATATAAGAAATAAGTTTCAATGATGTTTAAGTTTAAATAAAATTAGCACAGAAGCACCTGATCAAGCATACACATATTGATATAAGCAGATGGTTTATACAAATACAATTGAGTATCAGCTGGTGAACAAAAAACAGAAACAACGAAATTCAAGTAAAAATTGAGTCTCAGGAACACCGAAAAAGAATCTGATTGGACTTAACAATCTTGTTTTTTCGGGGGATTCAATTTTCATGCACTTTGTAACAGTTGTGTTCTATAACCAAATTGAATAAGTTTCACCTCCTGAATCAGTAAAAAAATAGTTTAAAATGTATCTTCAGAAAAAAGATAGTTATTTTAAAATGACCAAATTGACCCAAATTTAAAAGATCAAGAAATAAAGTAATCTTTTAAAAGAAAGGATCATACTGAAACTTATATATAAACTTAAGAAGCAAAAATATATTTTAGCTTAGATTTGATTAAAACCAATGTTATATTCGGTTTTCTTTTCTTTATTTAGAAATTGGTTTATTATCAACATAATAGTTACAATGAAGTTTTGAGATGAGAAGAAGAACAAGGTTCATTTGGCTCACTGAATATTAAATTTGACATTTAAGAAGCCACATGAGCAAAAGAGGAGAATTTTGATTCATATATTTTAGATCAAGAGATATTCCAAATTGTGTACACTATAGAGCAATAGAAGTTATGATTCACACTGAAACTAAGAAAAAGGGTGATGAAGCCATTGATTAAAACAGAAAAAAAAAGGATTGTAGAGAATCAATTTGGTTTCATATTAGGAAAGTCTATATAACAGAAGCCCTTTATCTTTAACTGGAATTGATGAAAAGGTATTGAAGCAAAGAAAAGACTTACATATGGCTTTTTCCGAATTAGAAAAAAATATGATAGAATGTCAAGTGTTGGAAGGCTTTAAAAAAGGAAAGTGTTCTTTTCTCGACTTAGATTTAGGCAATACAAGACATGTATGATGGATAACTACTAGTTTAAGAACTCCTAGCGATGAGATTATAGACTGTCCTATAAGCGCAAGTTTACATCAAAACTAAACCTTGAATCCTTGATTAACAAAGATTTGGATGTGCTTAATAAGCATTGATAATAAACAAGATGAAAATGGGAGAAGATACTATATCATATGTTTCTAAGTTATCTAGGATCAATTTTACAAATGATGATGAAATTAATCAAGATGGCAGTCACACAAGACATCAGTTGGGTGGTTGACACGAAGAAACAATATAATTGTCACAACACAAATTATAAAAAAAACTTTTCAGAACTACAATTATTTTACTCTTGTTTGAGATCATTTATCTATTAAGGTGCATTAAAAGAATTTGTCAAATTATCTATAGAAAACAAATATTGGAATTACTTAAATATAAACTTTGATAAATTATTTAACAATCAGAAGGATAGAAAATCGAAATTGATGGATGGATTATACTGGATTGGATCTCAGACATAAATTCATTCCAAGGCAGGAATGAGGATGGGCATTGCACCCCTCATTTTTCGAAAATTATAATAAAATACAATAAACTTTCATTTATGTACTCTCTAAATTTATATATCGACCCACCCTCAAAAGAGAGATTCATATGCTAATGTAAGTTTGTGTATAATCATTATTATACAGTAATATATACTATTTGTTTTTGAAATCAATTTCCGCCGTTCTTGGTCTTGAGTCCTCATGTCTGTCTAAATTGTTTGCAGATGCATGTATTATTTTGTTTATTTTGTCATCAAATTGTCTTTATTTTATATTACACTCTTGGTTTTCTTATATTTTTTTGTAAATAAATGTTTTAGGAGTAGACATTATGGTTTGGAAGGAATCTGCAGGGCAAACTTTAAACTTGGAATCAAATGGAATGAGAAAAGGCAGGTCAGAAGAATTTCACAGGCTGATTGTAGATAATTTCATGCTGGTGGAAAATTTTCCTGAGGGAGAGTTAAAGTAAAAAATTCACCACAACCATGAAGAACATTTTTTTTTGCATTTTGGTGTCAGTTTGGCCAAAATTGAGGGAGGATTTAAAAGGAAGAGAAATTAAGACTTTTGGTTGGGAACAATTAAAAGTCAGAGAAGGTCAATAGTGGGAAGTGGAGCTACTCTTATGCAACCAACTGTACCACCAATATTAGACTTTATCTTTTACATTATGCATGGCTAAATATACTCTAGTTAGAGAATTGATGTAGTATTCTGAAGTATATGTTTTTAATTTTTTTTTATGTTAAGTTATTCTGATTATCTTGGCATTTTATTTCCATTTCCGTTACATTTGTCTATTTATTTATGAAGAATTTAACACTTCCAAAATTGAATTATCAATTAGAGACCGAAAAAATTAAGTTTTGTAACGATTGAAAAATTGGACGTGCTTGATTAGATTATTATTACTTTTAACCGTTCTATTATATTTCTCAAATTACTTAAGGGATTGGAGATCTAGAATTCAATGAACAACTTCACATCTAATGCATCAGGAGTAAATAACTCTTAATTAACTCAGAATACTAAGAGTTCTTGCATCAGCTAAAAAGGATAGAAACATAAGAAAGAATACAAAATCAATTTTCTAATGTTTTTTATAGTAATAGTAATTGAATTTGTTCTTTATAATTGTAGTCATTTTTTCATTTTGTTAATTTTATAATTAATTGTTGTTATCCTTAATTTAAAATATCTCAAATGTGATGTTTATCAGCAGAGTGATTATTCAACAATTTCAATCTCTGTAAACTATATTTTTAGTACAACAAGCACCGATCGATACACTTGTCAAACCTACAACAGGTTTGCCACTGCATAAGCTATTGATGGAATGAAGTGAAAAAAAGTAACAAAAGGGCTTCAAGCTGCTGATATGGCTCTTTCGAAATTAATTCAGAAGAATAGAAGATTGCTGTACGCTCTAATTATTTGAGGGCACACTGGTGTATATAACAACAGAATATGCATTACATATGAATTAAAAACAAATCAGAAATTAATTACGCAGACAGCTTGCATGCAATCGACAAACAAACGGGTATGCATACACACACAAAGTAACTTACCTTTTTAAATTCCACCCTAGGAGGAGGAGGCTCCTGGTAGAAACTTGGCATTGGAGTTGCTTTAAATCCTAGACTTTTTCTAAGCATCTTAATCTCAGCTTCTTGGGTCTCCTACAAAAGAAGTTAAAGATTGGTATGATTAAAAGGCAACATCTGCATCTGCAAGTTACATTTCCACTAAGATATCAAATATTATCACCTTGGTTTTCGCTTGGAGGTTACTCTCCTCCACTTCCTTTGCATGAATCTTTTCCTCAAGCTTAGTGTAGAACTGGCCACCATGATAACATTTTTTTTTAAACTGAGATTATTCAAAGAATGGCAGAAGTAATAATTATATACCTCTCTTCTTCTCTCAGCTCGTTCATCACACTTGAAACTGAATCCATAATTTGGGAGCATCCCTACCCTGCGAAGTTTGCCATCTTCTGCAGTAGGACTTATATCGGGATCAAGGATAATGCATAATCATACATTTTGTCACTCTCATAAAAATTATAATATATATATAAAAAAAAAAAATCCACATCAGCTCTCCATTTGCAGTCGTAAAAAAAAAATGCTCAGGCACAAAATAAAAAAGGATACGAAGAAGATTCTGCTTCTCCTTGAAGATTAAGATTATCAGGGGCCCCTTTCTTTGATAATCGTGGTCTGTTCTTCTCCCTGTTTCAAAAGAAGTAAAGTAAAGTCCACTAGTCAACTAATGAAGATGGATTATTCATACTCAATCATTCTTCAACTAATATATGATGAAAAAACCAAACATAATTGAAAAGCAGTACATACATTGATGCCTCAGAAGGTGCCACGCTAGACTTTCCAGCATGCTGCAAGCATAAAATATAGAAACTATCAGATAGTGCCAAAACTGTAACTTCTATTAATCAAAATCAAAATGATAAAAGAAGAAACCAAGGGCACATAACCATTTGAATCCCTGACCATATACGAACATTTTCATAAACAAAGGTAACTACAAAGTTAGTTTACCTTCGACAGTCGAGCCTGCTTGTCAACCAATGATCTATTTTTAATATGCTGTCTTGGGATAGAGTCTGAAGAAAAAGTACCGTTGGAAACAGTAGATGCTACCTCTTCACCTTTTCCATCTTTGTTCTTTTTAATTGAACTTCCATGAACACCTCTGGGGCTTGGTGACTTTGCATTCTTATTCTTGACAGGACCTTTTCCTGCTTTTGATTGCTCTGTCTGTTCTACGATTTCTGCTTCTTCTTCCTAGCATTGAGAAAATAAATGAGATGAAATACTAAATTTGAATAGTATTAATGAGACCAATTCAAGGGAATAAAAATCCTCTCACCTTAGAAATGGTGACATTGTTCACACCTAAGTAGTCAATTGATCCTTCCTTGATTTCTTCCTTGGATGAGTAATCAGTTGCAATGCTATCATACTGGATGAAATTTTCAGAAATTCCATTTGAAGCTTCAGTTTGTGTAATTTTAGTGACAGCAGGGTCATTAGAGGCAATACCATCCATTCCAGAGTTAGATAATTTGCCATTTATACCATTTTGGTAGACCTCTTCAAGTCCATTGGCTGGTAAAAGGTTGCTTGGATCCATCATTCAAGCCAAGCTACAAGTTTCATAAAACCAATGACCAGCTACTTAGAGATAGTCTAACAAGAGTGAAAGGAAATAATTTTAACCATACAGAACAAGATTGTTCATATGAAAAGTTCATCATTTGTCCTTTAAGCCAGAATGGTTTCCCAAAAGTATCTAGAAAATCCTCATAGGCTTTTTTTTACTATCAAAAGAGATTGACTTCCATTTTCTAAAGACAAATTCACCAGCCTACGTATCCTAACGGAATGCAAGTTACCCACTTGAAGAAAGAAAGACGAGAGTGACATGTTAAAACAGCATGCCTGTCAGGTGGTGCCATGAGTCACTTACTAGTCAAAAGGGTGAAAGCAACATAACATATAAAATACAGTAATAAAGAATATAAACAAGACATTTCAAAAGCATAGACATTAATGAATAATGTGGAACACACTAGTACTAGGTCTAGGTAGATAATAGAATGCATCTAATCTCCACTTGGTGGCCAAGCGCATTAAGACAAACTATGAAAAAGGAGCTAAATTGACTTGCTTCCAAAGCACTCTCTTAGGTCTTAGAAACCAAATGAAAAAAAAAAAAAAAAAAAAAAAAAAAAAAACAAAAAAAAAAAAAAAAAAAAAAAAAAAAAAAAAACAATAAAAAGCAAATGAAAAAAAAAAAAAAAAAAAAAGAGTACTTAGCAATGAACTAGCATCAACAAAATAAGAACAGTTAACAGAGAAAATCAAATCAGGGGATACTAAAACAAGCCAGATTAGCATTCTCCACAGCACCCCCATGCGCAAAAACAAAACCTTGATCCCAAAAAAGTGCCCCCCAAAGAGAAACAATTAACAAAGCTCCATTTAGGCGCAGAATATAAATCAAGAAGTACACTACCATCTTAACTAAAGCACAGGACTTGACATAAACAGAGAAATAAAAATGAGATTTTGATGTTTTCCCAGAAATTATTACCTGAGGGGTCAGCTTCAAGAGCCGAATGGCATCGTGGGTTCAGAGATCTGGGGAACGGGGGATCCGAGTCCGACCAACAAGATCCGAAAGATTCAAACTGTGGTAGAAGATGTTGGTGATGCTGATGCTTTATCTATTATTGTTTTTTATTCTTAAAAATAAAATAAAATGAAAATAGGGAAAAAGAGAGAAGGAAGAGAGTGTAAGGTTGAGAGTGAGAAGAGAAGTGTGGTGTAGGAGACAACGGTTTCATTTCAAATCCAAATGCTGAATTTCAATTTCCGGGTCAGGTCAAGTCGCTTTCTCTGCGGTACTCAAATTTTACGGTTACATCAAGTTATTTGGTTACTGCTTACAGCATTTAATCTTCTTGTAATAATGGAGTTTTATTGTACAGTATTTGAGTTCCTATATATTTTTGCAGGATGAAATTTGTTAATAGGAACCTGAAAACGGTATCAAATTGAATCGATCACTTTAATTTCAAGGCATGTAATAAAATTAAATTATATTTTGTAATATGTATTTTATGATAAATGATATCATTATATAAATGTTATTATTATTTTATAATTATCTTGAAAAAATTAAGAGAATAATATAATATTGAATTGAATTGAGACATTGAGTTTGTCCTTAAAATACATTATATTTTATTTCTTAAATTAAAGCTTATCAAGTCTTTTTGGATGGTATGAATAAAATAAATTGGTTATGAACACTTGTTTGTAGTTGTAATAAACGAGATAGTTATAATGTTTAAAATGCCACTCAAAACTATTAGAGTTGCTTGCTTTATTTTGATCATCATTTTCAAAGTTTAAGTATTACATGTGAAAAAAATATTTTGATAGCACGAAAATAGAAGGAAGAAAATTTGTAAGGAGAGTGAAAATAATGTTGGCTTTAATTAAATAAAAATAAGGATAAAATTTTTAGTATCTTTTATTTTATTTCTCATGGTTTTTTATTTATTTATATATAAAGGAAAAAGGACTATTTAAAATGTTTGTGTTGACATCAGATAAAAAAAACAAGACTGGTTGAAATAAATAATAGATAATGTGGGATAAATCAACAAGTGCCGTTTAATTATAGATCGCAGCAAATTAGACTAATATTTTTTTCATTTTTATATTTAACATTTAATCAACTTAATTTATTAATAAAATTAATGATCTATTTTGTGACTTACTATAAGTTATGTTTAGCCTGCCATGAGTGGAGTATTCGTTCTTTTGTTGATGGGCGAGGATTTTCAACTAGGGTCTTTGAGAATATTTGTTTTCTGGTTTATGTTTCGAGAAATAATACTTTTCACCTAAAAATGTTTTATGTTACAATAAAATTGTTTTAATACGATAAAAATATCATGTTAACTCTGAACACAAAAATAACATGTTACTTTTATAAAATAAATGAAATATAATAAATAATTGAATTCTTTAAATTTCCTCAGGAATTATTCTCTCTTAAATTATCCATAAAATAAGAAAATATATAATTTATCCAAGTATTCAAAGTTATAATAAATTACATTAAAATATAAAATTATCCATGTTACGTAAATGTTAAAGCTTCCAACTCTTTGCGAAGAATTTAACCCATAATCTCTCACCTTTTTTTTCAACTTTTATCATTAATATATATATATATATATATATATATATATATATATATATATTAATTATATTTAAGTTCTGATTGTGTTAAAGGAGGAAATGTGGTCATAAAAAACTGTTCCATATGCCATGCCTTCACACTTTAAATTTAAAGAACTTTTGCATGAAATTTATTGGCCCTGCTTGCTGATGCTTCATAGCAACTCTGAATAAACACCACCATTAGCAGGTCAATAAAAATGCACGTTGCCCCTTCAGTGCAAGTTAGACCATTCAACTCCTGAATTACATGTTTTTCCACCTCACACCAGAATTCACCAGCTTGACATACGCATTTTTGAAATCTTCAAAGAACAGATTCTCACTGTCGGCGTATTTTTTAATCCATCTGTTCAATCAATGGAGTTGTCTTAGCTTATGCACACAATAAGAAACATATAATTAGCATAAATATAGACATGCAGTGCACCAGGATATGTAACGTGTAAGTGAATTTTTAGTCATCAATAATAAGATATAATAAAATGGTCCAGCAAAAAAGTTTTGTTAAAATCTTTCCCTCCAAAACACTTGATTGACAAACAGACAATTTTATGGACAATACTGACTCTAGTTTACTTATATGACAACATTGTTTTTAGTACGTCGTTGTTTGCTCACATGGACAAAAAGGAATCAGAAATGAAATGAGTCCCTAGGCCAACAAACAACTATAATATTAGCATTTGAACAGGAACATGTAGGCACGGGAAAATGACCTAGGTGTTAGAAAATTCACATTTCAGATTTCAATTTTAGTATTGTGTGTAAACTCGTTATCCAGGGGCAAGGACCAGGTTTAAAAGGGCATGAAAATATACGAATTATAGTATCAGAAATCAAACTGTCATAACTTATCCATTAACAATTGATATGCAGTTGTTACTTGTTTTCAATTGTTTGTTTTCAATTGGTGAATTGTTTGCCTTACCTGTTATTTTCTTGAATTCTGGAAAATAAGTAAAAGAAAAGCTTCTCGTTTTAATTGTTTTATCTTTTCAGATAACTTACTTGAAGTATTTAACACTTTTGAACTGATATTTTAGTGCTTAGCCAGAAAAGGAAAAAAACTGGTTGCCAATTTCATACAAGTGTAGCATAGGTTGTCAAGAGATACGGAACCTTAGGCATTCATCATCCTCAACAAGGGCATGATCTGAAGGAAGGCCAATCATACTCGACATACCACCTGCATAAAAGAGAACAGGCGGACAACTATAATAATTAAAAAAAACGATGAAAACAAACCAACAGACATGTTAGGTCTTTCCAGAAATATGAGTGCAGAGCTGCCAATTTGGCCTGACCCCAGTTTACTCACAATACCAGATATTAATGTTATTTGTAGTAGTTTATGGAAAGACAAACTTGATGCCATGAAACTGAAAAACTTGATGCCATGAAACTGAAAAACTTGATTGGAACATTAACATCCAGAGCAGACTAGACAGAAATTATGTCTTAATCCAGTGGCTAAGCCTAACAAAGTAACATGCATTCAACTCCTGCATTTCTTTATTGTTTGCTTCACAAAACAATGATTGGTTGTTAGAGAAGATAAGCTTTTAAATTACCTGAAGACGTCCATGGCTTTTCCAAAAGGACCTTATAATATGAATTATCAAAAGAATTTGGGCTTCCAAAACCTTTGCTTCCAATAGTATGGGCTCCGGACAATGCCACGAGTTCTTGTGTTCTATGGAAGAAAAGCTCCAAGAGGATAAGGATGCTTAAACAAATTAATTTAGGTAAAATATATTGAAAAGTTTATACAATAACTGATAAACACACGATCAACGTTTAGTAAATAAAAAATCACTATATTTATGCCTTATTAATCTGGTCTAGAGATAAGACTTTATAAGATACAATAATCAGTTTGCCTCTGTAGTGTTAAGATTCTCATGTAATGAGCAATCAGACAGCTTTTAAATGATGTATAGTTGCAAATAGGTACAAATAAACAACACTTTATAGCATAAAAATACAAAGTAAATTAGGAGTTTTCCTTATACTCACGATAAGCCTTTGCTCTGGAAACATTTCTTCAAACCAGAAGCATTAAGAGATTCCTCGGGGAGTCTCCCTTCTGGATCAGGCACCCTATCATTAAAATGAATACAAATATTATTTGATAGAAGACAAAAACAGGTTTCGTTATGTGAAAACCAATGAGTTAAATTCCCTTTGAGGATTTTTGTTTTCCTTCCTGCAAAACGGTTGATTATTCATTAAACAACTGATTGAACATTATTCAATAATTGCATAAAAATTATTTTCAGAGAACCTAATCTAACAAAACTAACATTTAACTGCTTGTTTTCATCCTATTGATAAAAACCAGTTGCTTGTCACGCAGTTCAAACTAACTAGAGTACAAGATACTAGAAACCTGGCCTCTTACAGTGCATCTAGTCTGCCCAGTGAAACTTGGATAGGTGGGCCTCCACATACTTCAACTGCTTCAGCTCCAGCCACAGCAATCATGTCCGCCCAAGATACTAAGAAAGGTAAATGAAAACGTGTTGGTCTACACCAAATTATCACTTACTATTAGCAGCAGTTATCAGATAGAAGAAGGACCTGGTTGGATGGCATCTATCTGAGTCTTTGCCTTTTGCAGAACCTAAAAAATATACATCCACTAAGATATTAGCTGGCAGTTAAATGTAAGATAAGATATTCATCTTAATGATAAAGTAATTCAAACTATAGAACATACTATCATGTGGAATTCTTCAAATAGTAATAGAAAGAGCGGTGACAGAAGGGAACAAAAAAATAGTGAAACAGAGCATGCCTTTACTGATTTTTTCAGGCCGGCATTTTCGGGTCTTTCAAGTTCATAGACTATAGAACCATTCATACCACCTGCAACAGAATGGAAAGAGCATAAATATACACACACACATTTTGAAATTGATAAGAATAAGGAAATTGACGTTACTGTTGATGATGACACCATTACCAAGAAAACATAATAAGAGACCGCGTAGTTTCCTTTTTAATTTCTTAGCTCATGCCTTGTGAACACTTACCTAAACAAATTCAATCGATGAGCAAAGGCAAGAACTACTATTGAAACGGAGTTACAGAAAAGGTAACGCAGAGATATAGCATGGAAACTTAAATCTTCCATATTGATAACTCATTACATGAGGAGAAGCCACATAATAATTTTGTTTCAAAAGAATTTGCCATGACTCATCCGAAAAAGTCATCACTGCCTCACTATCCTTGTTTCGTTACCATTCTAGCGTGGATTGGTGTTTTTGCTGGAAAGCTCAAAACCCTCATCAAAATAAGCTTGGAATTGTGCATAGCTTTAGTGTTATGCTCCTGATGCCAAATTGGATGATCGAGAGAGCATGTGTAGTAGTGGATGCAAGCTTATTTATACTATCATCCAAAAGTTGGACTAGCTACATTTTTAACCGGAAACAAATAATATATGCATAGACATTGTAAAGGTTATTTATACCATCATCCAATCCATTCCAATTACAAACCATTATAATAACTACTTTTAAACTCATACTAATGATAATTTTCAACTGTTTCAGACAAATATCTCACTTTATTGCACAAGAGAGTAAAATTTCATTGGGTATTGCTAGAAAACTGGAAGGACCGACAAAATTAACAGCAACTTTGAGTCACAGGACAACATAAGTAACAAACCTGAATTGTCATTGACGTCAAAGGTTCCAGCATCGTGGAAAACCAATCGAAGCACCCCAGCTGCCTTTCCCTTAGACAACACCTTTCTCACCTCTTCTTTAATGAGAAGATATTCCTTTGCACCTGCTCTTCAATGACCACAACGCATTCAAGACATGAGTGTAATATTGTGATTGCGAATAATTTCGTGCGCACCAACCAAAGTTAATTATATACATACTTACTGCAAGGCGTTGGCTGGGAGACAACCTATGAGAGGAAGAAGACATGGCCACGTCACTATGCATATCACCTCTCTCCTGCTGCTACTAGAAACCGCTGAATCTATAATATACAGTTACCGTGTTGAGAAATTGTGAAGTATAAACGCAATAACAACCTTGTCCGAGATAGGTTTTTGGTTCAAGGTTGTGGTCTCACTCACCTGAAGAAACATCGTCGGGGCGGAACTTGACAGCTGAGAAAGATGAACGTTGGGATTTGGCGGGAAAATGAGTTTTGGATTCGCCTGAAACGGTGCCGATTGAGCACCGCACAACGTGCTTATTCACACCTAATCTCATTATCTCTGCCCAACGCCACACACTCAAACGCGCGTCTTTCTTTCACTCCCTCCTCACTTATTTCTTTTACACTTTCATAGTTTTGATATCAAAATTAACATTATACTAATTTGTACTACATACTTTTTTCTTAGCTTTTTATAAAAATAAATCTCAACAATACGTTTTAAAATTAATAAGTAATTAATTAATATTATCGTATCTAATTTACTTCTATCCATGCTATTGTCCTCATTTATATTTATGTTTTTTATTTATATAGATAGATACAGAGAGGGACGACGAATTTGCATAAAACTTTAAATACTTAAATTATAATTTGTTTTCTAAATTATAAAAGTTTCCCCATATTACAATAACAGAATATTTTTAAAATAAACCGTAATAAAAAAAAAGAAGAAGAAGAAATTTTCTAAATAGGAAATAAAAATATTTACCTTTTTTGAATTGTGGCGGAAAAGGAACAATTATTTTTTATTGTGAAAACAATTCGATGACCGGATACAGGATGAAGTTTAGTTTAGTACTTGGATTGTCTTCTTTTTAAGTGTTGTTTTACTGTTTCGGATTAAAACTTAAATGAATATTGAAAACTACGATTATAGGTTGTGATGATCGAAAAGGAAATCTGTTCTGAAAAAAAAAGAAAAGAAAAGAAATGCAGGGTGATTGTATGAGTAACTATTCATATTACAAAATTTGAGGAAGTTGAAGAAAATGTACAAGAGGTGAATGGCTCTGCTGCATTAGATACTAATTTACTGAAGAACACAAGAGAGAGAAAAGAAGGAGGAAGTAAGTGTTATCTAGGCCCTGAAAGACGAACTGCAGAGAGGTAAGCATCACTGTTACAGTCTGAGGGAGCAGAAGAGGTGGCCCCTTCACTGGAGGATTTGAAGACAGTGGCATAAAGGCGAGAACCCAAGAAAGAAGTGGTTGGAGGGTTAGGAACAGGGCAAAGACCCTCCAACATTTGGACAACTCTACTCATTGATGGCCTCATTGACATGTCTTCCTGTATGCACCACAATGCAACTTTTATAGCACATTGAAACCTCTCATCATTCTCGTCAATTCTCAACTCCGAGTCAAATATATCCCTCACCTTCCCTTCTTCCATCATTTTGAACGCAAAAGTTGGGAAATGGGATTTCTCTGAAGACTCACCAGGATCATAGTTTTTCCTTCCCCCGATGATCTCCAACAGCACCATCCCGTAGCTGTAAACATCACTTTTCTCTGATATAGCGTAGTTTGTTATCCACTCCGGCGCAAGATAGCCCCTCGTGCCCCTCAGTGTTGTGAAAACATGGCTTTGTTCTCGATTCATGAGCTTCGCCAGCCCAAAATCAGAAACCTTCGCCATGAAGTGTTCATCCAGAAGAACGTTTTCTGGTTTTATGTCACAATGAACAATCTTCGAGTCACAATCTTCGTGCAGATAAGCAAGCCCTTTTGCCGTTCCCAGAGCTATGTTGAACCTAGTATCCCAATCCAACAGAAACTCACCTTTGTTTTTCTTGAATATCCATTTATCCAAGGAGCCATTAGGCATGTACTCGTATGCAAGAAGCCTGTGAGTTCCATCAGCACAGAATCCCTTAAGCCTCACCAAATGGAGGTGATGAATGCTGCCAATGATGCTAACTTCAGCCCTGAACTCTTTCTTTCCTTGTCCAATACTTTCCAATTTCTTCACTGCTATTTGAGTTCCATCTGCTACAACTCCCTTATACACTGACCCGAAACCCCCTTGCCCAAGCTTCACAGAAAAGTTATTGGTGGCAGTTTCAAGGTCCTTGTAGCTGTAACGGATTGGCATACCGGTTAAATTCTCCAAGAAATTGGCCTCTTCTGAGCCATCTGAAGGAGACTCAGGCACCCTTTGCTTTCTTCTTTGGTATCTAACTCCCCAAAAGACCAGACCACAAATGACAAAAAAGGTTACTAAGACAATGATCACAACAACTATGGTGTGCTTATTGCCACTTCCACCGCCCCCAGAACCCGACCCAGAACCTCCTTCACTCGACACCTTGATATAAGAAACATAACCAGGATCAGAAGCAGGTTTCTCAAAGCTTCCTACACTGTCCAACAAGAAGCAATTCCCCGAACTTCTCTGGAAGAACATGGCAAGGCAAGAACAGTTTCCACGGCAAGATGTTTGGCAACCGGCCAAATCGGTTTTGGAAAACGGTTGAAGAAATTGAAGCGCAAAGTAATCGAGTCCATCATCAGCTTTAACCAACTGAATGGATTTTCCTGAGTCACCACCACAAGGAGAGTCAAAACCAGGTTTGCAACTAGGAATAACAGAAGGGCAGCTACACCTCTTGTTACCCGTGCATATGGAATACGCATCACAAGGTTCTGGAGTACTGCAAGAATCTTCCGGAATTGTTTCAGAAGCAGCATTTGACCCTCCATTGCTGAGGGTGTAGAAGGTGATGAAGCCATCACTCCCCAAAACAGCAATCCAAGTCGAATTTGAGTCTTGACCTGAAGAGAAAATGAACTGCGACAGCAGCGATTTGCTCTTGTCATAGAACCTCCATGAGTTTCCACTAATGCTTGCTGAAGCCACTTCATCGCCGCCCTGGTTGATGATTCTGCGGCTGTCCGTCTGCATAGTCCAATAAGGCTGCGGAGTTTGAAAACTTGCGGAGAGAACAACGATGCCAGACTTGATCTCAAGAACATGGGTCAAGTGGTTGGTGCTAGGATCACTGACGAGTTTCATTCCCTCTGTGAATTCCTGAGTTGGCAGCAAAGTATCTGTTGGATGGCCGAAACTCTGCCAAATCACTGTACTATTATCACTCCCAAGCAAAACCAAATTCCCAGTGTCACGCAATTCCATTGAAGAAACCCCTCTGCCGCTCGTGTTCGTGGACCAGACCACGGTTCCATCTTTCTGCAACAAGGCGTTGCCCTTGTCATCAAACACAAAGTTGTCGGAATTAGCAACAGGAACTGCTCTATTAGCAGTCCAAACGACCCTGGAAGTGTCCACGTGGATGATTGAGAGTAGAAACAAGGTGGTGTCATTCGCTGTGGTCACAAAGCCAAACGAAAATTGTCCCTCGTTTGATACGAGGAATTGGCCATTTCTGTCAATCCAATTCATTTGAGAACCCTTTATCCCCCCGGCGGAGATCCTTCCGGTATATTGATTCGCAGCCAAACAAACATTGCACAAAAGGAAAAGGGTGCCCACAATATGCAAGAAAAACCAATGTTTTCCCATGTTCACCCAACAGCGAATATGGAAATCAAACGAACAGGTAAGAAATAAAATTCATCTGAAAGAAAGAAAAAAAATCTAACCGCTAGCAGTACGAGCGCAACCACCCAAAATAGAATAAGAAGTAAAGAGAAGATCTTTCTGGCGGTGTTATCTTTAATTCAATGCTTTATCAAGGCCATGCAACATAAGGAGAAAGAAGAGAAGAGAAAGATGAACACAGCAAAAGGGGTAAGAAGAAAACAGGATTGACCAAACAATAAGAATAAAAGATGAATTTTAATACAATGAATAGTGATTTAACACGTGAGAAAACGGAGTGTGAGCATTGGGCAAGAGGGTGATTGAAAAGGAAGTGTGGAACGGAAGGGTGGATACGGCACGGCGGGTTTGTGGTTATGGAGGAGCAGAGAAAGAAGGGAAGAGAGGGGAAGAAAAAGTCAACAATGACAACTGGAGAAAGTACTCATGGTTTGACCATGAGTCTATCTGTCTCAGTGTCTGTGGCACGTGAAAAGAGAGAGAGATAAATAGATAGAAAGATGAAGTTGGAAACAGAAGAACAATGAATGAATGAATGAAGGTGTTTGTATTTGTATATAGCAGCTTGGTGGATGAAATGGTTTCAGACTTTGGATCTGACTTTGGTTGTCTCTGTACTTTACAGCTAATTCTGGTTTAGGAACCGTGAAAAGCATTTAAGGAAGGTGTCTTCTTCCATTTTAAATTCATTTTTCTTGGATTCATGGATTCACCCATGATTCGATAACAATCACTCATAACCAAATAAATATAAGAAACTTTTTAGCCTATTTCCAACTCTGAATATTAAGATAATAACTTTTAACCTATTTCTAACTTTTTATTAACAGTTTTTCTTTTCTATTCCTAATGACTCTGTAATCTTTTTTTTCTTTGGTCAAGATAACTCTGTTCCGCTTTGACAAAATTCTTCTTTTTTTTTATATAATTTCAATGCAAATGGTGACATGGTTAAATTAAACAACTCTGCAATCGGTTCATCCCTTGGTGGTTGTGTTATCATTCTTTTTGTACACGGAAAACAACTTAAAAGAATATTTTTTTCATAGTCGAGAGGACAATGATTAATAGTTTCATTATTTATTTACTTAGGTCTGTAATTAATAAAAAATTAATTAAATCTTTGATTTCTAATAAAGTAACAATATAATGTTATGTATCCAATTGATAGCAAATAAATAGTAAGGATTTTGATTTTGCTATAATATAATTTATGTCAAATTTGTAGTGATGATTTATTTAACTGTCAACTTCAGTTCCAACCGAAAAAATAATTACATTATCGTATTTAAATATGATTAAATATTTATTAACCTTAAAATGTTTGCATCAATGTTTATTACAAATGGCTCTTTAGTTAAAGTAGAAAAAAAAAATAACCTCCATTATTTTTCTTCCTCTAATTATACTCTTATGAAATCAGCATTGAAAAAAGGCACCAGGCCTTTGAAAAAATGCAGGAAGCCTGATGTTTGTAATAAATATTCCAATAATTATCAAAATGAAAGGAAAGAGATAAGGATAGCATGTACCAGTATCAAAAATAGATCATTAAAATCCTCATTATATTAAAGGTGTTATTAAAAACTTTAATTACGTGTTATATATCATTTGATATACACACGTCTTCAAATCTCAAGATTTAAGAGTATTATTGATTATAGTTTATGCACTTACACTAACACGTGTTAGTGACTAATATGTGATACATCATTCATACGTATGCATTAGCCAATAAAAACGTTGGAATAATCAGTTCTTGTATTTTATTATTAAATGCAAATGAATCCACAAAACATGCACTGTTTGGACACAGAGTATTATAATGCAACCTGCTTTCTAACTTTTTTTATTTATTTATTTTATCTCTTCTTCCGTTTACTTTAATTGCAATTTATTGCTCCCGTTTGGTTGGTGTGAAAGACTGCGGGACCCAAAAGATTATGTTAAAATTAAGTAATGAGTCATTTAAGATGATTGTTTTAATTGTACTATAGTTTAAAAACTCAATATTTCTGATAATAAAATGTTTTTTTTTTATCAATTTGAACAAGCAAAATAGTATTGCATTAATTTTATATTAGGTTTTATCTATTTTAAAAGGAAGCATTGTGACTGCACTGGTACAAAACTTAACGAGTTTGGTTTATATTAATGAAAAGTTGGACGAACGTGAGGAAAGCGTCAAAGTTCGTGCAAGAGAAGAAAGCGGAAAATGCTGAGTAGATCCATTTTTCTATTGGAATTTATCTTCCCATAGATCATTTCTTGTTTCCAATAAATAAATCTTTTTTTTAATGAATATAAAATTAGTAGGTGGTCCGTGTTTGAAGTGAATTTTAAACTTAACTCAATCCTACAAAATTGATTTGTAAGATAAGATCTACATCTCATTTATATATTATAAAATTATTTTATTTTTAATTGACGTTAATTTGTATTTTTGAAGGGAATAAAAACATACATATAAAGTCAATTATTGTAAATACACATGAATCTAAGATATGTCAATTCTGTTAACCTTTTAAAGACAACATCAAATATATTTGGTGCTTAATAACTTGAACTCCATTCACGATAATTTGGTCTAGAATTAGCTTCTAGAATATGGGGTTCAAATCCTTGTTTTGGGTTACGTCGTAGGTTAAAAAGATCCTTTGACTCTATCGAAAACTTGTACCGAAAACAGTTAATTAATTAATTGATTAGGTGCTAAGCACGCCAAAAAAAGGTACCAAGTAACCCACCATGAGAGCGAGTGGTTAAATCCATCGACTATTAGCTCTGTGATTAATTCCACCATCACTATTATTATTAGTGTGAAAAAAAAGGAGAACACAAGAGATACGAGCAATTTTTAAATAATTTTTTCTACACCATCGTTCAAACACTTTTCTAAAGTCGTAATATTAATTCATTAATATAGCAGTAAAATTCAGACCTTTTCTTCGGCGTTCGGTAGAATTATAGAACAAATTTCTACCACAATGCTACTAAATAAGTATTGTTGTTGCATTGACTAACGTTGTATCACTGGTTAGGCATATCTAATTGTCGAGAATTGTGGCTATAATAATACCTTTAAAAATTAGACAAGTTGTTATGATGTAGCACTATTGCTCAGTATTTATATATTGATGATAATAATGAGGGTGTATCGATTTAAGCAAAGTAGTAAACGACAATAACACCCACGCAAAGTTTTTCAAATTTAAAAAGTGATGACGTTTTATAAAACTATGAGTATGTTTGAAATATTGTTCGGTTACACTCTGCTAAAATATTCTAAGAGGTGAATAGGTATTGAATATGCATTAGACTTACAAAGTGAGATCAACCTAAAACCAAACCCGCATTAAGAAAATTTAATGCACTAAATTAAATATTTAGTAGGTATTTCAAGTCGATATAAATTTAAGGGTTAAATATGTCATGTTCTCTTAATCTGTAAAAATTATAATTAATCATTTTTAAAAATTTTGACTCAATTTAGTCTCTCAACTTTAGTCATGCGTAAATTTAATTTTTTTAACAAAATTCTGTAAATTTGTTTAACGTTTTAAACGTGTTTTATGATCACACATATAAGTTGTTTATACTGGTTTACATATGTCTTCTTCAATTGTGACTTAAAAATATGTTTATAACCTTAAATAAATTTAATATATTTTAATTAAAATAATTCAGCTTACACATTTTAAAAAATAAATAATTAAATTGATCTAATTTTTAAAAAATAATTAATTTTAATTTTAACCGAAAAAAATAATATATTTAACTTTTAGGACGTTACTTTTACTTGCACCGTCAAAATTGAAAAAAAAAATACTGCAAGCACTGGTACCTGAATAATTGAATATTTTTATATGGATCGGACCCTTTCACGAGGATCCACATTAAATACGGTGCACATTAATCTCAATGCACATTTTCTTAAAGAATCGATGATCTAAATTTTCTTAACCGAAGAATGTGCTTTGATTTATGTGAATAAATTTTTATTAATCTCAATATTTTGTGAATGTTGCTAGTCTCAAGAACCTTCTAGATCTTGTTATGCGTGATTAAAATTAAAATAGGTAATGCGAGATATTTCGAAAACAGTGTAACTTTTGTAAGTGATTATATAAATTTATTGATTTTAACTCCTATCAAGCGTGTTATTAAAATTGGTCCAGCGTATATTATTAAATACGAGTCTTTTTGTTTTTCAGCATAACATTCACCAGAAAAGATATCCAAAGTTACCCACGACTAACATTTACAAATGACCTCATCATTAGATAGGATAAGCGGACAACATTAAATCACCAAACACGTCACACACCGTCTTTTTACTGTTAACCCGTTTTATCATCTCGAAAGTTTTTCTTTAAGTAACATTTTAATAAGATAATTTGATTTATATAAATTAACTTATAAGAATATTTTTTGAAAATTTATATAAGAAAATCTTCCGAACATACCATTAAAGAAATAAGAATTAAATATGTTTTCGTCCCTTGACTTTCAGTAAAAATTGAAATTAGTTTCTCATTGAAACTTTGACACAATTTAGTTCTCGATCTCATAACTACATGAATTTAGTCATTTCAAACAAATTTTTTTAAGTTAAGTTGATTTAACGTTTTAAACGTACTTTATGACAACATTTGATATGTTTATATCGTTTGACACATATTTGTTTTAATATTAGTTAAGAAATCATTATGAAATGTATTTAAAATGTCAAATAAACACTTAAAAAAATGATTAAAATGATTAAATTTAAATAATTTTAAAATTGAGAAACTAAATTATATAAAAATTTTAAAGAAAAATTAATTACAGTTTTCATGAAAATAAAAATATTAAAACATCAGTATTGTCACAGAAAACCACGTTGATGATGAGCCGTAGTATACTCTACACACATTTCTATATTCGTATAGTCAGTGTTGTATCAACAATTATAACAATATCATAATACATGAAAGTCATCACTTGAAAAATAAGTGCTTTAATTAACAATTAAATTAGGCGGAATGATACACTTCAAGTCAGTTCGATTATTTAAATAATGGAGCATGACATGAGTCATGTGTATAAAGATTATGATGTTTTGATAATTAAATTTCGATAATTTTTTTATAATGATATGTCCTTTTTTAAATAATTTAATTTTGAAATATAAAAAATATAAAAAATAACTTAAAAGATAAATTATAAGATAAAGTTATTATTAAAAAATCATTGTTCTTGTATACGATGTATGTGAGTTCGGTTTGAGCTTAGCAAGCAAAAGGGGTGTTTTTAGCGATTAAGGAGAGGAACTCTTCTTCCACCACACACTTCTACCATTTGTACTGATTTTTTGGTATTGTACTGTGTTGTACCTTAAAAATATATTAATATGGATATTTTATAATTTTTTTAATATATTTTATCGATGTATTTTGAAAAATACAGTAAATATCAGAAGAAAAAAAACACAACAAAAAATTGAAATTCCACTACTACCTTTTGTGCCATTGATAGTTGTTTGTGAAATAATGTAAATTTATTAGTTGTGCTGTTAGGTGTTGAAAACGGACATGGTGGTTCTTTCGTGGTACAGTGGTAATGTTTCAGTTTCAAACAGCAGTTGTTATGATTTTCAAAAGCCATTAATAACCCTTTTAATTAATTTAAAAAATGCGTTTGGTATTGGTATGACATGGCGGCCATTTCAGATCCAACAATATCCCGTTAAACGCGAATTCATCTCACAGTTACCTCTCATGTTATCAAGGGAAATAATTATTAAAGAATATATAATTGTTATTTATCTGTTTTTATTATTTTATCTAATTTTTCCTCTTGTCCGTAATGTGATATGTTTTATTATTTATGAAAAAAAATCACATGCATAATCGGGCTTTTCAAATTGTAATTAATCAGGTAATTAATAGTTAGATTTTGATTTAATTTTGACGGATGCCAAGTTGAGGAATTGTAACGTCATGCCAAAGTTAACTAAAAACAGCCGAAAATATTCATTTAATGAGAAAGTTGTGAGTAAAATAATACATTATATTAACTAGACTTTATGAAGATTTTTAAACAAGAACCGATGAAGCATATAACATTAATTATACAAAGTAACCCAATGTACCATTAGTAGGCTTCATGGTCATGGAAGAGTAAGTCACATGTGAATGATATTAATTGAGGATTTGCAACGATTTTAAGGCTCTTGCAAAATCAAATTTTTAAATAGTTTCATAGACACTGGTATTTACTTGTTTGATGAACTTTTCTGTAAATAATTATTGAGAAAAAAACATTTTAATAGTAATTGTAGTTTAAAAATAACGATATTTGGTTATTTTAATATTAAAATAATTTAGTATTATTAGAATTGTTGTAGACGAGCTTTATTATTTCAAAATATATTATTTTTTTAGAAATCACTTTTATAGAATTTTATGATTTTTTTCTAAGGATTCTTCTCCTATGTTTGTCTCCTGATTGAAGATATGAGATTGTATGAGTGATATTCGCGACGAGCTATTCGAATATAATATATTGTGATGAACTGATTTGTATAAATAATTGATGAAAATGTATATGATAAGACATGATGTATGATTGTGGGTATGATGATCTTGTAAAAACATTTTGTTATGATGATTGTAATTGGTTGAGATTGAAGAATTGGTGATAATGTGAAGGTATTCCTAAGGAGGGAATCCCATTAAATGCTTAAATCTTTTGGGTGTGCATTGAGGATATAACTGCCACATCTTGGTGAACTAATCCTGAAACTCTATTAATCATTCACACTCATGTAAAGGAGGATGATTAGGTCGTGAGAGTGGTAAGTGATCCTGTCATAAGAACAAATACAAGATTTTACGACAGTAAAAAGAATTACCTTGTGTGTGATAGCTTTGGTACGCGAGTGGTTCCACCACCATAGATGCATAGCGTCCCTAGTTATACTCAAGTTGAACTTGTGTTGTTTTCTTCTTGTGTAATAATCACCATTTTGATGAAAGCAGATGACGTTGCAGGTTTAGAGGCACATTTGAAAGATGAGGAACTATCGATTAGTGTTAGAAAGGTCTCAAAATTAATAAATAAACAAACAGAAGCAAAACCCAGATCAAATATTCCCTAAATAAATAATATTAAAAAACAGAAAAAAGGAGGAACAAGTTGAAAAATTAAAAATTTAGAAAACATAAATTTGAAATAAAATTAAAAAAGTTTAAACAAAATTAATATTTTTTTAATGTAAAGTTTTAGTATTTTTAATTTAATTTATTTCTTAAATATTTTTAATATATATTTAAAAAATGAAAGTAAACATTAATTTATATATATATATATATATATATATATCCGTTCATATTTTTTAAAATTAAAGTTTAAATGTTTTTCAATTTTATTTTTTTAATTTAATTTATTTTTTAATACATTATTTAAAAGCAAAAT
>Ga0214542_1003598_pt1 | contig 31431 bp, 25 predicted proteins | sample CNSS1metaG_FD_160096 | JGI IMG/M metagenome (GOLD analysis project Ga0214542, IMG submission 160096) | Root nodule microbial communities from cowpea collected in UCLA plant growth center, Los Angeles, California, USA - CNSS1 | ecosystem: Host-associated > Plants > Roots > Nodule | place: USA...
AAAAACCCTCAAGGTTGGCATTTTCAAGATATTCACATAGAGATGGTTACCGTGGAGGCAATTGAGACAGTCACCATTGAGATTGCTGAAGTGCCTAGTGTGGGTAATTTTGTTGAAGAAGCAACCAAGGCTAAATCCAACATCGAGAACATCTCCTTCAAGCCTCAGCAAGTTCCTCTTTGATCCCCCAACCCTCCAAACGCAATGTAACCAAATTTATAAATGAATTACCACAATTAATTTATACCAAATCTATCAAGGAGCTGTTAAACTAGAGACAAGAGCTTCAAATCCTTTCGGATTAAGTCTCGGACCTAGAGGACTGAATGCCTATGCCCTCGAATTTTATCGAGGAAGTTACCTTAGTCACCAAGTTACTAAACAAGGCTCGAGAACTCGGAAAGCAAAGGTGCGCTACAGCAATCGGATACGATATGGTGTTTATTTTTGTATATTATAATGTTTTCAAACTCTGTTATTTATGCGTGTGCCATTTTATGAAAACGTCATAGATCTTCCTACCACAAAGTATATTAATTTGGCTTTTTCAAGCGAAACCCCACAAAAAAACTTCATTGTGTACATTATATAAAGTAGTGTTTTAGTGTAACCTTTTAGATGTGTTAATATTACATGTACATGAAGCATTAAAATAAAAAAGGATGGAGGTTGTTACAATAAAATTTACATTGGCTAAAAACCAACACCAATAACCAAAAGTAGATATTAATTAATAAATAGCATCAAATTAGTATTGCACAGTACACTCTAAATTCATCAACGCTAATTTATTAGTATTGATTTTTTAAGTGAATTATGCGTGAGTTTTGATTTTAAATTATTTTTGAATTAAAATAATTTAATATTTTTCAAGACCATACTAATATGTTTTGTAATTTTAGTCAATATTAAAAATACAACAAAACAATATTATCGTTGATAGGTGTTCGGTACACAAGATAGGACTGAGGACTCAAATGGTAAAGCTAGTGGTGAATCTGTGGTGGAGCCTATGGTGGATCATGTGAGTCTTTTTATGGTGCATCCTGTTGTGGTACAGTCTCCTGCACAATCAAAGAGCTCATTGATCAATTACAGTCTAAGTCAATGGTGGTTAATCATGATAATAATTGTGTTATGAATGGATCTTCTCTTATTAAGAATCTTAATTGTGGTGTCCTAGTGTAACATACCATTTATTAGTACAATACTACCAAAATAAAACTTCACATCGCTAATAATACACTATTACAGTAATCAAACTAGCATATAAGAGGTTCTACAAAAACAACTTCTAGGAACTAAAAGCTAATCATAACACTACAAAGTTTTCAAAATATATAAGTTGCACTTGACCCCTACAATATTATATTTATACAATTTCATCAACATCTTCCACCTGAGGTAACCCCACACCTATTTCCTCAACTGCTCATCACACCAAACATACAAAATCATTGTTCCTTAACCATTCATCATTCACAACACAAACAATGTGCATCCTTTTCATATGCTTTTAATGAATCCCACATTAATTTGCACATCCTCACACAAGTATTTAAAGATACAAAAAGGAAACTTGACATCATAACTACAAAGTATTTGAAATTTTAGAAATAAAACTACAGCATGTGCAAAACTCTAAAAATTTTGTTTTTACCTTCAAATTAAAGGTGATTGAATCAAGAACACAATGCAAAAAGAATCAACCTAATTAGATAGTTGTAGAAAAGTTATGCACCAAACAAGCAACAAAGGTCAAAGTTCTCAATAATCTAATCTACGGAAACCTTACAAGAAAAACTGGTCAAACTAAAGACTTATGTGCCTAGGACCCGTTGTTAAAATTTGTGCTCAATTTGATGGTTAACGAAGCGGGAATTGGGAATCTTCATTTTACGAAGAGAACGCATAGTAGGAAACTAGGTAGCTCTCGGTGGCAAGAATTGGAACACAACATCACAAAGTCAGAGGATCTCTGTTGAAGTGGTGCTCAGCGATAATAGCTATCGGTCAACGCTCTGTCACAAGAATGCTCTCTAACTTTGGAATTTTAGACTAGCGCTCAATAGTACAAAGTTGTCACTCAACACTCTATTAGTGGGTTTTTCGAAATCAAATTTTCAATTCTTACACAATTGCTCAATTTGGCTACCTTTATTGTTTTGCTTTTCATATCCATTTTAAAATATTCTCTTAACTATACCAAATTGGCTAATTAGCCAAGTAGAAATCTTCAATATCATCATATATCCAAGTCACATATTCAATCCATAAATCGCTACAAAACAAACCAATTCATGACTCCAAAAAAACCATCATACATCATACGACTCCTACTCACACAACATAATCAACACACATACAACAAAATGGTAGAAAATCAACATGCAAGTTTCTAAAAACCATAGCTTCCTTCTTGTTAAGCTCGATAGAATATCCTCCCTCAAATCTGCTCTAAGAAACAAAGACCCCAAAAGTTCTACTAACACATAATAGCTTGAATTAGTGACCCAAACATTACGTTGGGTTCACATTCCATAAGAGAGAGTTTGGACAGGTAGAATGGTCTCATGCAAAAAGAAGACAAAGCTTGCATTGTTGAGAGAGATTGGACTCACAAAGGAAAGGATGTACTACCTTGACTTAGATTAAGACAGTGGAGTGAATGAGCTCCCTTTTTTTGGTTGTACTGCTAACCCTACTCTAGGACCAAGGCAAAAGATGAGAGGTTGAAGTGAAAGAGAATGAGGAGAATAAAGAGAAGTCAGAACATGAGAGTTGTGTTTGTGGTGCTGACTTTGCACCTTAAAAGGAAGGAAAGGGGGTTTTACAACTAGTGGAATTTGATTACTTAGCTATAATGTCTTCTTTGTTTATGTAACTCCCATTGTTAGTTTGCATGGTTTATAACAATTAGATTCAAATCATAGTACTTCAACAACAAGACATCTAAAGAAGCCTTTTTTGTGGAAGAATTGAAAATAACTTCTAAATGGGCTAACATAATTGATGAGAGAGAATATTCTAATATTAAAGACGATCAGAAGTCAATTCAATTTACAATGAAGCTTGATATGCGTAGGCCAAAGAAAGTTAATACTAAATACTCCAAAGTAATAACTTCTAAAAATTAAAAGTATTTTTTGGAATGTGAGAGGATTGACTAGTAATAATTTTTTTTAATATGATGAAGAGTTTTTCTTTATCTTGGTATTTGTAGTTCAAAGTATGAAATTATTTTTGTGACGGAATTCATGAATTTTCATTTCATAATGGTTTTTTTTTTTGCCTATGTGTGTATTAAATGATTGTGTTTTCTCGATGTTTTATTTTTTCTTTTCTTTTCTTTTCTATTCAGTAATTCTGAATTCCGTTTTTTTTTCTACTCTTGTATGTGTTGATGGTTACACAACTTAGTAACCACCTATAAAATGATCTCAACCTCTCTTTTATAAGTTTTGCCTTCTCATAACTGTTTGCACTGTGATACATTTGAATTTCTCATTTTCATTAAATCTCATTCACTCTTTCTGTATAGTCACATGACTGTTTCACAGTTTCATTTATTTTCTATCTCTAATAGTGTGCGATGTAATTTGATCATATGTTTGGTATGGTACCCTTGTTTTTCTTTTCTTTATTTTAACTTTTGAATAATTTTATTCATTTAATTTGTGTTACTGTAAATAATTTAAAGGAAAAAAGTTTCTTATACAATGCTTCTCTCTTTAATAAAATTTAAATACAAAGAAATATGTAGTAAGAAGGAAATGATTGTATATGGAAGAAGTGACTATGCAGAATAAAATAGGTAAATGGAAATAAAGAATATGATTGTGAAGATATTTACATAGAAAAGTGAAAGTTAAAAGTTGTGAAGAAAGAGATTTACCATATTTAAATTTGAATTTTATATTAGAATAATGTATTCTTCATGTTCCTATGAAATAGTAAAATTAAATAGGATTATTGTATATTAAGTAGACATGTCAAACGGGTTGGCTCACCACGAGCCGGGTTAAAAATGAGTGAACCCAACCCGGCTCACTTTATCTTGAGCCAGAAATTTTACAACCCAACTCAACCCACCACAGGTTGGTGTGTTAAATGGATTGACTCAACAACCCACATAAAAAATATTCATATATTTATTTTTAAGTATTCAAATATTTAAATAATTTTTTAAGAAACTCATAAGATGACAATCACAGTCAAATCAAGAACCAATGTCTTCATCATGTTTACCACCAATATATTATGAATTGTTTTCAAGAAAGTGTCCATATGATCCAAGAAAACATGGATAATATTATACATTTTCTATCATGTTATTCAACAAAATATAAATAAATAAATAAACTACACATTTTTATCATGCTAATTTAGAAAATAATTGTTTATAAGACGGTTGCTTGAGTAATTTACTATAAAGATTATAGTTAAGTATTAAAGTATCAACGTATATAGCTTGACAATCAAATTAATTAAACATTTAAACTATTCAAATATTATTGAACAACATTCTAACATTTAAAAATATAAAATTATGAACCTATATAATTAGGAGTAGGAAATAATTATTAAAAAAATTAAAAAAAATTGTAAAAAATTGTTGATGGGTTAAGTGAACTAGGTTGACTTCAACCCACTCTTGAAAAAACTAATTTTTTTTCAACCCAACTTCGCTCGAATCTATAATGAGTCGGTTTGGTTCACAAGTTGAAACCCATTTTGACATCTTTAATATTAAGTTAACATCAATCTTATTTATATTTAATTTTTATTTTAATTAGTATCGGCTAAGTTGATACAACATAAATATACTTATTAAAAAAAGTTAAAAATATTAGTATCAAATAATGTGACACTATTAATGTTGAGTAATGATACTTTAAAACACCTTACATTTTACTACAAGAAAATTTGGTATTTTCTACTGCACAAATCCGTAGACAATGTCCAAAATCCGTAGGTAAAACAGATTTATCTGCGGATTACCTATGGACAAAAATCTGTAGGTAAAATGGTCGTAGCTAACACTTACCTACGGATTTTTGCATCGGTAGGTAATTACCTGTGGATATATTGGTAGGTAATTACTTGCGGATATATCGGTAGTTAATTACCTGCGGATATATCAGTAGGTAATTACCTGCAAATTAATTACCTACCGATATATCCGTAGGTAATTACCTACCGATATATTCGTAGGTAATTATCGATTTCTTTTTTTTTGTATTGGCCTTTTCGTTGTCCTGCGGCTTTTTTTTTCCTGTGCACATATTTTCATACAGTTCAAAGTAATATTATATAACCACATTATGAAAAGAAATTATAGTACTTAAATTAAGGAGTAACATAACACACATACAATGTTTTTATCCAAGTTAAAACTACCATAATTCAAACCTTACATAAACGTCCAAACATACTATGAAGACTCCTAATATAACATAATGTCTGAGACTAATAATCACTATAAGGACGATGTGAATTAATTTGGCCTTCATCATCTTGTTGCACTTGTGGGTTGTCCTCTTGCAATTGTGGGTTTTCTTCCTGCATTTGATTTTGTTCTTGTTGAGTGTTTGGTGGTTGAAGAATATTTTGTGCAGCAACTGCTATAGGAGGTGGGAGATACTGCATGAGAGTACCAAGTAAATTTTGAAATGTTTGGAATTGGGTTTACATTTGATTTTGAAATTGAGTACTCATTTCACAAATTTGTTGGGACATTCGATCCTCCGTAGTTGCTAGTCGTTGTCAAAGTTCATTAATCTCTTCTGAAGGCACTTGCTGACTAGAACATTCTTGTGTTTGTTTTAAGTAATGGGTTAATGTCTGTAGCAAGTGCATGCATATATAAATTGGTGAGACAAAGTTATAAAGAAGTAAGACTATCAATGGAGAACTAGAAATTGCTTTCAGATTTTTTTTACAAAGTTCAAAACTATAGGAGCAATTATAAAGTTACAACTTTCAATCCTGATAGTTAAGATTTATTAAGCCTTGACTTCAAGTGCCTAATCATCTACTAAGAAAACAAGTTGTGCTACACAGGTTACACTACCACTTAGTTATTTCTTCATGAGAGTCAAAAGAAAAAAGAAGGACCAATTAATTCATAGGTTTTTACTTGAATTCATTTTAGAGTACGATAATTCTAGTTTCAATTAATCTATTTTACATTAACTTGTGTTAGAATATTTTTAATATTACTTCCTTACTTAAATGATTTTATTAGCTTACTTCACCAATCCAGACAAGTATTTAACTTACTTGCTTTCTCAAAAATCATCAACAATAATTAGACACCATCTTTTTTCTTAAAGATAACCATCTTTTTTAATTCTCTCGATATTTTTCTTTCATTCAGTAAACAAATAGTATATGTGCATATGCAAAATGGTGAGAATTTGGTGCGAAACAAAATTTTCTACGTCAAAATGGGGGTGGTGGAAGGAACATGCTTTTGTTCTCATTAAACTTTAATCCATAATGATTGAACAATAAGAAGGGATATGACCAAAACTGGGTTTGTTTGGGTCACAAACACATAAAATATTGTTATGTTTATTTGGCTAATTAGAAGAGAGAAAATTTAAATGAAAAAGGAGAGAGTGATAGAGTAGAACTAAAAAAGAAGAAACCGAAAGAAAGAGAAAGTGAAATTAGAGAATAAAGGGATTTTGTAGAGGTGAAGGTGAACTCCAAAAACACTGACCTGCAAAACCATAAACGCTCGTGCTTTTCTTCATGGTTTCTAAATTTATGTTTGGGAAATAATTGCCTAATTGAACCATGCTTAGCTCTCACTTCAAACTTCTCACAGCCCATTTAATTAGTGAGAATTATTATTAGGATTTTTGACTTCGGTGCATGAGAAAACTAACACCCTTCCTCATTGCATTGTTTTAATGAATATTAATGTGTAGCCATGGTAATAAGATGGATCATATTATTACATTATGTAAATGCATTCATATTATTATTATATAATGTTGACACTCCAGCTAAGCATGCATTTCAAAGGGGTGAATTAAAATCATAAGTAAAATTGCAGTGTGTGCCTGCCCTCAGAAAAAGACAAGGCCATTAGCAGTATATGGAACTAAGACTAAGTATTTGGGTTCTCTAATTAATCATCAAGGTTTTCAGGGGTTTCATGTTGGGCACATATGCTTGTGAATATAAAACTCAGATATAAGTACCACTATCCTTAAACAATGTATAAAAACACACATGACATGGGTCACGATGTCCCCACATTTTTAAACACTTTAGTCCATCCTTTTTTTTAAATAATGAAAAGAAAGTGGAAAGTTGGAAAGCAACACGTAGAGGGCAACCCTTGAGGGAGACTACATTCTTACAATTATTTCCAGACTTTGAAACTCATTCGGTGTAAGCAGTTTCTACAATGCAGAACTGCTAATGATCTAAGCATTTTGGTGACACACCATCTTATCCACTCTGCCATAACTTTATCAATAAGACTTAGGTTACATTTATAGCTACATAAAAAGAAGCTGCTCTTGCTGGACTGAACATGTATTGCTAGAGTGCAACAGTTCAATTAGCTTATTAAAATTCTCGTCCCATGTGTTTCCTTGTTACGTGAGACCACAACTTATGACAACAAACTATTTAATAGTCAACATGAAGGGGCAGGGGCAAAGGCGGGGCAAAGGCAGAGCAAGGGCAAGGCTTTTTGTTTTCTTACAGCTACATAATACCTGTTTAACCTTTTTACAGTTTTTCCAGGTCACAGGAGTTCAAGAAGAATAAAGAAGTAGCACCTTTCAGCTTCCGTAATATACTGGACTTCTCCTTTCATTAAGTTTAGTAAAGAAGTCTTTTCTGTGCAGTTAAAAAAATATTTTAATATTATTTTGCTTTTTAAAATTTTATTTATGAGGATCAGTAGGTAATATCAGTAGGCAAGAAATAAAATGTTTACCTGCTGACGTAAATACGATTACATACGAATAAAATCCTTCAAAACCTTTTCCCGTTTAAGCACGCTAAATTTATATACGGACGTTACCTACGAATCTTGGACGCCAAAATAATACATGGATACATACGGAAAAATCCGTATGTAAGTAAATAATTATTTACTGAAATATATCAGTAGGTAAATTGGTAGGTAAGTGACAAATTACATACGGATTATAATCCGTATGTAATTATCAGTAGATAACTAACGAATTTCTTGTAGTGTTTATTTGACACAACTGTGGCCGTAAAATACTCATAAAAAATTAAACTTTTATATATATTTATAAAAAAAAAAAAGTAAAAGGTAGTAAATGGTATAGTATCGTGTAAAAAACATTTGTGTCAAATTATCTTAATATTTATCATTAAGTATATTTTATTAACATCAACTAACTCAACACTAATCCAACCTAACAAAATATTTTAATTTATTAAAAGATTAGTATCGATTAACATTGATTAAATTAACCTTATTTTTTAAGTTAATGTTGAGTTAGCCAATATATTTTACATTATATAGATGAAGTGCTCCCTTACAATATATTTCGAGAAACTAATTAACGGCCACTGAAATGTTTATTAATTTATTATTTACATGATAATGCTGAGTATGTGGGAAAGCAACAACACGTTTCACATATTTGAATTTCATCTCACGTAAGATCCCATATACTTGACTATTTCAATTTGAAGGAAAATCTTTGATTTACGTAGTGAGGGAGATTCTCTAGTGCTAGTATGAACATGGACTTAAATATAGGTCAAAATATGATACGTATACATAAGAATCAAAACCAACTCATTTGAGCAAGTTGCAAAACAAAATAATGAGTTTAATCAAGATTATGCTTGAATTGAAAAGTAGGAATTAAATTAAACAATTGCCAACTCAATCAAGTTGTCATTATTCTTGCTCGTTAGTAAAATTATTTTTCATTCATAATGGTTCGTGATTAATTCGATTACAAATACTCAGACCAGTACATATTTATATATGTAAGTAAAAAAAAAAATTAAAACTATGATTCTGAAAACAAAATCAAAATTTTTTTCTGGTAGTAGAGACGAAAACCAAGTATTAAAATATTTTTCTCAATGTTCTAAGAATTTAAAACGTTTTTATTTCACCAACATTTATTTCTAAATTTTTTAAAAATTTACTCTTAAAAATCTAAAGAAATATGAGAATTCTGACACACCATTACTTTCGAATTATCAAGAAATTTCTGATAAATTCTTAGCCTCTCTATTTTTTTTTATATATATATATATATATATATATATATATATATATATATATTGTATAATTAATTTATGTTGTAAACATAATCAATATGTTGGATCGTCCGCATACAAGTAAATTGAAGAACTTTCATTGAATTTATTTTAAAGATAGTTATTACTTTCTTTAAATCTTCCAGAATACGTTGTGCTAATTTCTACAGCAATAATTATATAATTAAATTTTAGGTCACATATCATTTATGGGAGGTTAGAAACTGCAGCATTTCTAGGAAAAGAAATTATTGTCTAGTATATTAATGCTTATAAAAAAAATTATTTGTCTAATGCTAAGTTTTGTGTAATTAAAAAATTGTAAATCTTGTATTAAAGGATTTTGTAGGGAAAGATATCCATAGTATTACAATTTGTTCTTATTTTACTTTATTTTTTATAATTTTTGTATAAAGATCGGAACAATTCAATTATGTCATTTAATTATATTTATTATATATATATATATATATATATATATAATATGAATGATAATATAATTTATATCTTGATAAAAATAACTATAAACAGTCAAAATTATTTAAAAATAAATAAAGAAAAAAATGAGGACGAATAAACAAGTTGATAGTGTTAACTATTGATACCGAGTCAGGCCACCTTATTGGACCATTCATTCCTACCAAGAAATAAATATAGAGACGCGTTGCATACTTTGACTTTTGTCCCTATAAATACCATCATCACCTTAAACTTACCACTACCAGTAACAAAATCCAAAACCTAACTTTTCGGCTCTCACAAACTGTTATATTATCCTATAACAAGGGAAAAATCAACTTCAACTTTCTTCATGGCTCCGTCTGAGTTTAGCTCCAGCACACAAGAACCTACCACCGTGACCACGTAAGTGTTTGCTCAATAATACAAAAATTTATATTCATTAAGTTGTATTACTTTGCATATTTCGTTGCCATGGTTAATTATATACTAACGTTAATTAACCACACTTGTTGCATGTCCTTTTGATAAATATTAGAGAATGCAGTTGTGAGAACACCGAAACCGAGCAAAATGGGACAGAAGAGAGTGGTTTTGGAGGAGAAAGAAAATCGAATCAGGTTGGAGATAAAGGGAAAGGTGCACAAACATCCGCAGACGGAAATGGAGATGACACAGTTGAAGATAATATTGAAACTGAAAACACTCCTTGTACATGTGACACTGAAGAGGAAACGAAAGAGAGTGATTCAGGAGACGAGGAAAAAGCCGCAGAAGGAAATGGAGATGACACAGTTGAAGATAATACTCAAACTGAAAACACTTCTTCTACATGTGACACCGCCATTGAAGAGGAAACAGAAGAGAGTGATTCACGAGAACAAGAAAACGAGCAAAATGGGACAGAAGAGAGTGGTTTTAAAGGAGGACGAAAAGCACTTCAGGTTAGAGATAAAGGGAAGCCGACACAATCAACAAACTAATAAGGAACAGAAAATGAGACCACATTATAAACGCTTCTTATGTCTGTGAAGATGTCACTCACAAATGGCTTAGAAGAACATGAAAAAAAACGACACACGGTTCAGGATGAACTCACGCTTCTGGTTTCTTGTATTACTTCATTTGCTATGGATATTTTTGTGTTTTGTTGGCTGTTTAGAAAAGTTAGGCTTCCCCTTCTCTCCAATAAATGAAGCATTCATTCATGGTTACTTCAATAACACTTTGGTCGTGTGAATAAACTAGTGTACAACCACATTTATACATATATCTTTAGCAATGGGTCGTGTGTATAATGTTTTACGCTTTCTATATTGTGAATCTTCTTTTTCTAACAATTTTCATAATCTTTTAACAGTTTACCCTTTATTTTATATCTTTATAACATTTTACCCTTTATATCTTTTCAAAAGAACATTGGTTTAGCGTAAATTAAAGTACATTAAAAGAGTGAAAACGTCCACTCTTCTTCCTCTATTTATACAACTGTCACTGTTGTTATTTTTGGCCAACAACCCAATAATCATTCTAAGTCAAACAAGTGGCATTAAAGTTTATTATTATTAATCTATAAAAAGAACAAGTTCAAGACTTATCTCAATCAGGCAATACAAGGGGAACTTAATTTACAATTAATCTATAGAAATCACATGTTCGAAACTTACATGCTGTACTTTCTTACATATATTGTACATGTAATTTTGCTTCCGTACAATGAATATTCAATTTACTTTTAAAATAAATATTAATATATTATAAATGGTCGGTAAAATAATATTTTGCAAAAAGAAAATTTATTCTTTTCAAACTTAAACGTCTTTTAAACTAAATTAATAGGATTTGACGTCGCCTAATATGCTCCGCTTTAAAAAAAAATGGATGGCAACCAATGGACCTACCACAAGAGTCATGGACAAGCATAAACAAGAAGAATCAACTTCATTCATTTGAAATAGGTGTGTCCAAGCTCTTATTCTCTTGGACCAGAGATTATTGTAATTAGAACTAGTGCAGTTTTCCCTTTTTACCTCAGGCTTTAGGTCTCGGTTTCTACGCAATCGAAACCTATATAAACGAAGTGGCATTTTTGTAATTAAATTCAACTTATAGGCTTTGGTTGCATGTAAACCGAAGCATATACCTGAAGTTGGGAACCTATAGGCTTCGGTTAAAAGACACCCGAGGCCGAAAACAGAAATTCAATATTTTATGTTTTAATAAACTAGTGGAAGTTAGAGGCGTCGGGTAAGCAACAAACAAGGAAAAATTGAAAGGGCATATGCCTCGAGTGCAATTTGAACTGAGGCCTAAGGTTATATGCCTCGGTTATTAATTATAACCGAGGCCTATAGTTTAAATTAGGGATTTAATTTGGGGAAATTTTTGCTCGCATAGACTTCATCTTCTTCCTCGTTCTCGCGCGACTGCGTCTTCTTCCTCTCCACGCTGCCTTTGCCTTCAACTATCCTTCTGCAATGGGTTCTTCATCGTGACGGAAACGGTGGATTTGGGTGGTTGTTTATCCAGTAAGCGGTGGCTCTAGTGGTGGTTTCCCGTTGATGACAGTGACTCCCACGACGTAGTGGTGTGCAAGGGTTCTTGATCGCGATGGTGGACGGTGGTTGTGGTGGTAGCATCAAGAACGGTGGTGTTGGGTGGTTCTTCCTCTCGTCAACGGCGGCTCTAGTGGTGGGTTTTTCGTTGACAACAGTGGCTCCGCGTGACATAGTGGGGTGCAGTGGCAGCAGTTGTATTCGTCTTCTTGGCTTTGATGACAACGAGTCCTCTTCGAATTCGTGGTGCTTCTTCGGTCACTTCTCCATTTCCCGCATATTGGTGAATTTCGATTCCACTAGTGAGTGATTCTGTGATATTTTTGTTTTTCGTATTATTGTCTATGTGCACTGGGTTTATTGTTCGTTTGTGTGCATTGAAGGTGGTGGCATGAATGTTATATGTTTTGGGCAATTTAATGAAATAAAATATGGTTGGAAGATAAAGTCCATGTAGTCTATTTTAATGGATTGGGATGTTATCTATTTTGTAGGTGATATTTAGTCATATGTTGTAGTGTGCACCAAGTTGGGAGTGCTAGCGGGTGGTAGTGCACTTAATTGGCGCGAAAACGCCTTCTATGTCTTTATTTGTTGCTCACGTGTCACGCTCGCAGGTGCATAATCTTCTAACCTTTATTTTTAATGTGATTCTATATTTTTTTATGCCACTTATTTGGATGTTTGATATGTTATTCATTATATGCTTAAATATATCGTGTTAGCCTTAGTTTCCCATTTGAGATTGAATACGATAATTATTTATTGTTTCCAATTTTTTTTTCACAAAAATTGTATTTTGTAAGATATAATTTAGAAGGAGACAATACTAATAATTTAAATGTATTCAATCTTGAATTATCCAGTTGGACAGTTTAAGAAGATTAATCATTTTCTAGTAGTTTATTAGAGCATATATATTTTAATATACATATCTTAAAATTCATGAATATTTATCAATTGTATTTTGTATTGATCTTCGGGTGCATATTCGTGTATCCTGAAGAATAATGTGAAATGCTGGCAAAATTTCGTGAAATTTAAGATATGTATTTTAAAAGTAATATGTTCCAATAAAATAAAGAAAGTGAATCTTCTTGAATGGGATATGGTCACACATTCATTACGACGTGAGCATTGATTCAAATATTAGTGAAAATGTTCACCAATTTCAGTATATATACGTATGGATCAAGATTGGATTAATTTACCACGTATCAGCGCTGAGTATGAGTATGGAGTACAAGAATTTATAAAATTTGCGCAACGTTATGAGGGTAGAAGTGATGATGAGGTGAAGTTAAGATGTCCTTGTGTCAACTGTTTGAATGGGAGAAAGTTGAATGCAACTCAAGTTAGAGAACATCTTATTTGTGATGGTTTCCTTAAAAGTTATACAATATGGACATGGAACGGCGAATTAATAGACTTTTGAACTGTTTCCCGAACTGAATATGTTGTCGATTCCATCACAGAAGAGTAACGGGAAGAGCGAGTGCAAGAAGACAATATGGAGGACATGATACGGGATATTGGCGCAGAAGCTTTTGCACAAGCGCATGTCTATGAGACGATGTCTGCTGATGCGGAAACTCCATTGTATGTCGGTTCAACTAAGTTCACACGGTTGTCAGCGGTTGTAAGACTTATGAATTTGAAAGCGACCAATAGGTGGATGGATAAAAGCTTCACATAATTGCTCGTGCTCTTGAATGAAATGCTTCTCGGGGGAAATACTCTACCCACTCAAAACTATGACGCCAAGAAAATTCTTTGTCTGATGGGTATGGAGGATAAAAGGATACACGCATGTTCCAATGATTGCATATTATACAAAAAAGAATTTGAAGATGTGAAAAAATGTCCAAAGTGTGGGTCATCACGGTACAAGCAGAAAAGGAACAGTGAATATAGTGGTCAAATAGAGAAGGAAGGATGTGCTTTGAATGTAGTCTGGTACCTTCCAATTGTGCCCAAACTTAAGCGTTTGTTTGCAAATCCTAAAGATGCTAAAAGCCTTAGATGGCATGCAACTGAGAGAATATGTGACAGACTCCTTTGTCATCCAGCTGATTCAATTCAATGGAAAAATATTGATCAGCACATTCCCAAGTTCGGTGAAGAATGTAGAAATACTCGTTTTGGCTTAGCTACCGATGGAATGAATCCATTTGGTAATTTAAGTACAAACCATAGTTGTTGGCCCGTTATATTATTCATTTACAACTTATCTCCTGGACTCTGCATGAAGAGAAAATACATGATGTTGTCTATGATGATATTTGGTCCAAAGAGCCTGGAAATGACATAGATGTATATCCCAATCCTCTAGTTGAAGACTTGAAGTTGTTGTGGGTTGATGGTGTTGAAGCATTTGATGTTGTTGCTTCTGAAACTTTCATGATGCATGCAATGTTATTTTGCACCATTAATGACTTTCCAACTTACGGTAATATGTCGGGATACATTGTGAAAGGTCATAAAGCATGTCCTATATGTGAAGAAAACACTACATCTCATCAATTGAAAAACGGAAGGAAGACCGTGTATCTGCGCCATCGAAGGGTTTTACAAGCTAATCATCCTTATCGAAGGTTAAAGAAAACATTTAACGGACACCAAGAAAATGACGAACCACCAATTCTATTGATTGACCTTCAAATTCTTGAGAAAGTTAATAAAGTACATCATGTATTTGGAAAAACATCCAAGAAGTCATCTGCATCGAGTCCTTGGAAGAAAAAATCAATATTCTTTGATCTTTCATATTGGTCAAAGTTATAAGTTAGGCATTGCATAGATGTCATGCATGTAGAGAAGAATGTGTGCGATAGCTTGATTGGTACACTACTTAACATTCAGGGAAAGACAAAAGATGGAGTAAATGCTCATTCGAATTTGGTTGAAATGAAGATCCGAGAAGACTTGGCACCAAGGGAGGTTGGTAGGCGTACTTATTTACCTCCTGCATGTTACACTATGTCCAAACAAGAAAAGATAAGTTTTTGCTTATGTTTAAAGAGTGTCAAGGTACCTCAAGGATACTCTTCAGATATTCAGAGTTTAGTGTCCATGCAAGACTTGAAGCTTGTTGGCCTAAAGTCTCACGATTGTCACATCTTAATGCAACAATTGTTACTTGTAGCTATTCGTGGTATTTTACCCCAAAATGTTAGACAAACTATAACGCGTTTGTGTGCATTTTTCTCATCAATTTGTAGCAAAGTCATTGATCCTTTAAAGTTAGATGAACTTCAAGCCGAGATTGTTATCATCTTGTGTCAGTTGGAAATGTTTTTCCCTCCATCATTTTTTGACATCATGGTACATTTACTTGTTCATTTGGTAAGAGAAATCAAGTTTTGTGGACCAGTATACTTAAGATGGATGTATCCCATTGAACGTTACATGAAGATTTTAAAAGGGTATGTGAAAAATCAATATCGTCCAAAAGCTTCAATGATCGAAAGATACATTGCTAAAGAAAGTGTCGAGTTTTGTTCAAATTACATGGCAAAAGTAAAATCGATAGGAGTTCCTTAGAGATCATGGTTGAACAGGTGTTCTATAAGTAACAACATCTGAGGTGTGGTTGTGGTTAGCAAAGATCGTGAAGAGTTGTTGTAAGCATACCTATACATATTGAACAACACAGATGAGGTCATCCCTTACTTATCTGCACGCAAAGCTATTGTGAAAGAGAACAATCCAAGACAATTAGAGAAATGGCATTTGATGGAGCACAACAGAACATTGATGCCTTGGTTTAAATCTGAGGTTTTGAAAGATTTGCAATCTTTTGAGACTTTGATGTGGTTAGCGAATGGATTGAAACATGATGCATCTGTTGTACAGGTTATGAAATTAATAATTGCACATTCTATACGAAGTCTTTGGATGATAAAAGCACAATCCAAAATAGTGGAGTCAGTCTTGAAGTTGAGTTGCCACAATTTTCTACATCTAAAGATCAAAATCCTGTATTTGGATCAATGACATACTATGGTGTAATACAAGAGATATGAGAGGTTGACTATACCATGTTTACTATTCCACTATTCAAATGTAAATGGGTTGACAATAAGAGTGGTGTCAAAATGGATGAATCAGGGATGACTCTAGTTGATTTTGGAAAGGTGGGTTATCGAGACGAGCCATTTATCATGGCAGAATAAGTATATCAAGTTTTCTATGTTAAAGATTCTGCATCTGAACATTGGTTTCTCGCTCTTCATGGAAAAAAATAGATTGATCCTAATGAAGAGAATCTGAGTAATCTTAATGTTGTTGTCACCCATCCATTTAGAAGAACGATAAATGTTGATGAAGTCCCTCTAGTTGATGATGTACATGCAATTCGAGAAGATCACGATGAAGGAATATACATATGACCAATAAATAGCTATATGTATGAATTTCGCGTTCCTTTTAAAGTGTTTTGTTAAATAATGTTTTTTATGTGATTTTATATGTTGCTTATTAATGTTTTGTGATGTTTTCATTTCATAGGTATATGGCTGAGCATCATAGTTCATCAGAGGATGAAGCACTCACTAAGAGACCTACCAGAGGAGCCACTAGGTTGAGACAACTCTTAATTAGAAAAGCAAAGGGTCAGAAAACACTTATTGATATTAACGCCGACACTGGAATGCCTACCAGTCCTTATGCGGACGTCTTCAAAAGCTATCTCAGGATGTTCGCATGAGAGAGAATATCAATTCATACTCTATCTTTTAATCATGTCATTGAAGTTGATCGGAACATGATATAGTAGGATTTATTGGTAACTAATATTAATATTATTAACCTTATAGTTTTATTTTGTTGATAATATGTTAAATATTATTGATGGTGTTTTCTACATTGCAGCTAACATTTGATATTCCAAATGTGGCGACTCTTAAACACAAATGTTTGTCATCGATGGCTAAGAAATTTTGTGGTTTTAAGACCAAGTTGACGTCTAGGTATGTTTTTGGATCTAAAAAGAATGAAAATCCATTGTTGAAATACACATGGATTGATGAAGACACATGACATTAGTTTGTTGAGCTTTAGACATCTGAGGAATGACAAGTATGTTTATTTGAAATCATCAACTGCTTAATTGATAATTTTGTAATATTTGATCTAATTAATAAAGTGATTTTATATGTTACAGAAAAAGAGAAAAAAATACTCAAAGTATAAGTGCTCAAAATAAAAACCCGCACATATTGTCTCGTGGTGGATATAGAAAACTTGAAGAGAAGATAATGTTAGAAAAGAAAAAATCTAGGCCCCCACCTTCTGAGGGTGAAGATATTGAGCCTCCTTCACCACCATCACGTCATGAAAAGTGGAAGTTTGCTCGTAACGCACATCGAGCAACTACAGTTCTGAATCTGCACGAGAAATATCTGAGAAAATTGTAAGATACAATTCCTATCTAAATAACTCATTCGTGTTTTATATTGTATTATTTTTTATAACTCTTTTTTTACAATGCAGGATTTGTTGGTTAAGAAAAACTCCCAAGGAGGATTCACTCCAGAAAGTCGTCATGACATACTTATTGTTGCAATTGGATGGCCTGAGCACCTTAGACGTGTGCGTGGTGTTGGATCAGGATCACTATGAGGGTGAGAGGTGAACTTATGTGCCAATTGGAGCATTATGGCATTCGTTCGCTAGTGGATCCTCCACTAGAAGTAGACCCATTTGTGCCTCCCATGCGTAAATTTTTTTTCTATAACTTATGAATTGAATAAATGATATTTAATAAAATAATTGAATAACATTAATAAATCGTTGACTCTAACAAGTAGAAGCGAAAATGGGAGTTGTTCAGCCCCACCCAAGAATGACATGGACGACACTCATCCATGTCAGCTATATATTTGGGATGGTACAGAGAAGACACTAGTGGCTCGTGGAAAAGTATTTGAGGCAGCCACAGTTCTTCATGGAATGAAGTTATTAGAAGATAAGGTTAAGGTCACGGTAGAGGAGATTCTTCTGCCATTTGCTTTAGTTCCTGTGCCAATAGATGAGGTATATATTGTGGCTCAGGCACTCCAATGTTTCCTTGTTTGGCCTAGAGATTGGGTTGTTTCTGACCCCCCGGTACAGTCTCTTAAACCCATCATATACTAAATTTTTAAGTTTACACATGTTTATTAGATTCAAATTTAAATTATATTCCATTTTAACTCAAATTGCATCAAGATAGGAAAATCCTTAACCAAAGAAGATTCCTCTCTCTTTGGAAGATCCTCTTGGTGCATCTCTTTGAAATGATCTATATGGGTTTATAGACTCCCAACTCACTCATGAAGGCAACAAGTTTGATAACATCCAAGCATATGTGACCAAATGCTTTCAACGTGGAAAAGAAATTTATTTTATCCCTTATATTGCTGGGTATGTCATTTTTGTTAACTTATGAATATAATCAGTCATTTTAATGCATAACAATGAATTTATTTTCCTATCAGGCGTCATTGGCAGTTACTTGTGGTTTCCCTAAACGAGAACCTTTCTGTGTGATTTTGCTCTTTATATTGCCCTCCCCCAACCATCTTAGACAAGTGATAGATTGGTAAGAACCTCAATGTCAATCTTATGAATATGACATGTTATATAAAAATATCCTAACTTATTCCCTATATCATAGTTCAATTGTTGCACATAACATGTTGTTAGGGAGATCAACGACTAAGGCAAAATGTCTTGTATGGTGTTCCCTCCAAGTTTGATATTTTTTATTCATATCTTTATAATTGTTTGCTCTATTTTCTTCCTTAATGAATTGTAACGTTGTTGATATAATGTAGTGTAATAGACAAACCGGCTCATATGAGTGCGGTTACTATATAATGCAATGGATGACAACCGTTGTGCGCGCTCGTATTACAACAAATTGGGAAACAGTAATATATATTTCAATTAAAACGAATACTTTGCAATATTGCCTTTTTATATACTAACTTAACTTAATCTCTTATTTTGTAGACATTCAAGAGTCCTGCCGCAATTCTCGCAAAGTCCATAAAGTTTGGTAGGATAGTGTGCGCCAAATATATAATTGAAATGTATAATAGTATTGATTAGGACATGTATCTAGATTGTAAATGATTTGTAATTGTCTTTTAAATGCATTTGAATTGTGGATGTGTTATAAAATATTTTGTTCTGGTCTGTGCTGGATGTTGAACATAATTTGCAGGTTTAAATGTGGGAATAACACCAAAACAAAAATTGTATTTAAAAAAAACACTATATTAGGCCTCGGTTCTTACCAAAACCAAGGCAAAAAGGCAATATATGGCCTCGGGTCAAACCAAAACCGAGGCCAAAAGTGATCGAATTTTTAAAAAAATATAAAAATGAATGGCACATATGGCTTCGGTTGCAGGTAACCTGAAGCAGAAGGTTGGATATATGGCTTTGGATAGGCAGGAACCGAAGCAGAAAGGTGGAGATATATGGCTTCAAGTGCTTTTGAACCAAGGCAGAAGGGTGCTTTATGGCTTCGGGTCACATCCGAGGCCAAAAGCCTTTACCTTTTGGCCTCGCCCTAATATGCTTCGGTTTTGGAACCGATGTAGAACATAAAAAACAACCGCTACCAAAAGCCTTTCCTGCACTGGTGATATGTTTCGTTGGGCCTTTTACTATGGGCTAGGTAGTAAATGATTTTATTGGCAATTACTTCCTACACCCCATCAAACTTCTTCTCCCACCCCTTTAAAATGTTTCTAGAAAACGTTTTCCGTAGAAAGAGATAATTTTGCCTTTTCGGGAAAAAAATTCCGGAATGATTTATCGTCTTCCGAAAAATGAATTCCAGAGATGATGGTGCAAGATATGGTGTAGGAAGTAATTGCCTATTTTCTTTCGGCCTTGGGCTTATATTGTAGGGTTTTTGGGTCTATAGTGGTGAACTAAAATGTGATGCCAATTAGCGTTGATTTGGGCATGTTTGGGCCACAAGTCAACCTAAAAGACATTACCTTGCTCTCCAAGGATAAGGATGTGCTTGTCTTTTGTGCCTAGGTGCATAAGAACCATGACCTTGCTACTTGTCAAGTCATATGTCTCTCCTTTGGCCCCCAAGCTTGAGTAATATGATTTTCTTCTCCTTTTTTAGACACCTCTAGGGTTTGCTTGGGTAATAAATAGAGGCCACCACCCATTGTAAAATCCACTTTTTGATATTAGTAAAGAAGTGCTACCAAAATTGTGTCATTCTACTTCTCTCCAAAAGTCACCTAGGCTAGAACTCACCTTTAGGTTTTTTCTACCATCCTTTCTTGAGAGTTGACCTAACCTCTCTTGAGAGCACTCAAACACCACCACGTTATCACCATCACCAAGCCATTAACCTCCATTTCCCATAGCTTCCGCAACCCCTTGGAGCTTCTTGCCATGTGCATCATAACTTGGAGGAAGACCATCTTTGGTATCAAGCACTTTGGTCATCTTAGTCTTCAAAAGCTAAGTATCTTGGTTTCCCTCTTTTTCCTGTGTTGTCTACATGTTGTTTTTCATGTTTTGTTGAGTATTCATTGTTTCAAATTTCCATATATGTCTTCTTGTTGTAGTTCAAATTGATTTGCATCATCTTGCACTATCCATGTGCGATTTTATGTTTCTTTCATATATGATCGTGTGTGTTTTTGTTTTTATTTGAGTCTTTGTTAGGTTTGTTCTGTAAATTTGCTTTATTTTGGGTCAATTTCATTTGTTTTTGTCATTTCTTCCTAGTTTGAACTTGGTTTTGATTAAAAATTGAAAATCTTCATCCTTTGTGTTGGGCGAACCATATGTGTTTTTTTTTGCTTTCATTTTGCATTTTTGAGTTCATACTCATTATTAGATCATTATCAAGTATAAAGAGTTAAGTTTCTCTTATGTTTGCTTGAGTTTTATATTCTCTATTTTGATTCCATTAGGTTTCTTCCATGGTGAATAGCTTCTTGTTTCTCATATCTTATCGCAAGCATTTTATATAATGTGTTATAATGGTTTTGTTTTCGTGTTGGAAAAATAATTGAGAAAAAGAGAAAAAGAAAAATCAAGAAAAAGTGATAACATATGTGCACTAAAACCACTACTACTACTTGACTTAGGTTTGTTTCATTTTTATTTGAGCTTAGGTTTAAATTTGGAATATGGAGTAGCTGTTTGGTCTTAGGTTGAAGCTAAAAGAGTGTATATATGCACCATTACCATTCGACCTAAGAGAACAAGAAGCATCCTTTGATTTCTAGTTCTTTTATGTTTTTATAATCCATTCTAGTGGCATTCCTTAGTTGTTTCATATTTTATGTGCTTAATACTTGTTTCTAAACATTTTTTTCTTGCTTGTCTTTTTCAGACATCTTGGTTTTTGTCCCATAAATTTCTCTTTGAGTTTAGGTTTTGTTCCATTTAAGCTTTTCCTTCCTTTGTTTTCTTGGCCTTCTTCGATTTTGGTGTTTTCTTTGGGTGTAGACTCTCTTTGGAGGTGGACCAACCACTTGAGCTAGCATCTTAAGGGGTTGAAACCGAAGTGGAGCTCAAAGCCTAAGAGGGAGCAAATACACATTGAGGGAAGAAAAGGGAAGAAGGAGTGAGACACTTTGGACAAGAAGTTCTAGCTTTGAGTTATAACTTTCATTGCTTTTACATCTTTGTATACACAACCTAGTTAGAGATGTCTTGGGGGAACCTTTGGTGTTCACCCATCTCGTACTTAGAACCTTTGAACCTATAGTGAAGCATTTTAGTTTAGGAGTGTCTTGAGGGTTTTTAATGATTCAAGCCTCACTATTAGACTACATAGTCTTGGTTCTTTTACATTCCTTGCTTTGTTTTGTTTTTGCTTATATTTTAACCTTGAGTCAAACTTTCTTTTTCATCTAAATTCTTGTTGAGAATTTTGATGCAAGAAGCTTGAGGTAAACTTTGGCTAGGAAAGACTTGGTTCACTTCGGATTCAAAATTACCTCATATGCTTCGGTTCTTGCGGAAATGAAGCATATAAAGACGTAGTGAAATTTTTGCAATTTTTACTAACTTTTTTTCTTTGGTTGTGTCAATAACCAAAGCAAAACAAGGTTTTCTACCTTGGTTTCTATAGAACTAGTACCTTTAATGGTTTAGGCTTTAGTTTCCAAGGACTCAATGCCTATAAGTTTGTTCAAATTTCAACACTAGCACTTTTGTTTAATATTTTGTGAGATATCACCTCGATTGTTTTAATAATAGAAGCAGAATGGTATTTTATGTTTCGGTTCCTCTAGAATTGGTCCCTATAATGGTTTAGGCTTCGGTTTCTAGGGACCTTGTGCCTATAAGTTTGTTCAAATTTCAAAACTGACACTTTTTTTATTATTTTATGTGACAAATTGTCTCGATTCTCGAAGAACCGATGCCTAAAGTAGTTATATGCTTCAGGTTTTTTAAAACCAAAGCCAAAAAAACACGGTTAATATTTTAAAATTGCCATTGGACGTAGGGTTTTTTGCCTCGGTTAAAATTTCAACCAAGTGAGATTCGACTTTAGGCTTCGCTTTTCTAAATAATTGAGGCCTAAAGCTTGTTCTAGGGTTAAAAATCATGAATTGTAGAGTCGTGACCATTGTTCTTCTTCCTCATTAGTTCATCTTATCTCGCAAAGTGCCTCCATTGTGGTACTGATAGCCACCGTCGCACCTCTAGCCCCCACCAGCAGTTGTCGCGTCACCAACCATCGTCTTCGTTGTCATGTTGCGAACCCTTGTCTTCGTAGTCGCGCTTGTGCCTGGTGAGCTCGAATGTCATTGTTCGCACCCCTTTTGCGTTTCCACTTTTTTTATTCGTTTTGTTTTTTTCTTTTGTTTTGCTTTTTTTCATTTTGTTTAGGGTCTTGAGCGATTTGCTTTGTTTTTTTTTTCTTTGGTGCCTTACATTTTTATGGTTGCATTTTTTATCATGTATTGTTGCCTTATGGTGGGACTTGTAACTCTCGAAAACGTGGGTACAGTTGCATCCTCCTCTATTGTCATTCTCTTTTCAGGTTCCTGGGTTCTTATTTCTAATATAAGCCTATAATTTTGTAGTATGTTGTTTATTTATTGCATGTTAAATATGTTAGTTTTGAAATGGTTGAAAAGCCAAGAAGGGGGGGTTGAATTGGCTAGTTAAAAATTTAGGCTATCTTTGCAAGCTAAAAATTACCTTTAATTGAATCAAATAGATCACCAAGTTAGGATGCAAACAGTACTGAATTGTACACTTTCAATCGATCAAAAACAAAGTTAACAAATTGATTTTACCAAACAGATTCTGTTCCAGTATAATCAATCGATTGAAATAGAAAAACAATTGACTGAAATACTGGAAAAATGCAGAAATGCAAATTCGAGTTTTAAACCAGAAACAATGCTCAAGAATGATTAAGACCAGTTCCAAATGATTATACAAACATGCTCAATGATGCAGATGCTATGAAAACATGCAAGAACATGAAAAAGATTATTAAAGCACAAGTTTTTTAAACTTTAAAATGAAAATGCAAGAGAGAAAGGTTAGAGAAGAGAGGACACCACGTGATTTTTATATTGGTTCACTCAAACCTGAGCTACATCCAGTTTGTCAAGGCAACCTTATCTTGACTTTGCACTATTTCAAAAGTTTTACAAAGTATTCACCCTTACACTTCCAAAATATGCAAAAACACCACAAAAGATTCTTGAATCACACAAGAATCACACCGGCACAGCAAGAACCCTCTTACAGACCTGGAAAACCACCAGGCACATACACAAAGCTTGAGAAAGATCAAACCTCAGTGGTAGGACATCCCATCCTACCACAAACCACTTTCTCCAAGCTTCAAACCAAGCCAAAAGCTCCAAGAATTTATCCAAGATCAATCTTCAATAGCTGCAACACGTATGATCACGAAGGAGAGAGTTTCCACAAGTTTCCAGAACAAATTCGTGCTCTAAAATGATCAACATACCTCTCTTTTGAAAATCGCAGCTTATATAGTCAAACTGTTACGAAATTCAACAGGTTGATTTCTAAATCAATCAGTTGATTTCACTTGACTTAAGTGAATTCAGTCGATTAAAAAATAAATCAACTGATTGAATTTGTTGCAATTTAAGACTACTGCAGCCGACCTTTTAACTTGTTGAAAAACCATTCAACAAACTAAAAGAGACATTTTAACCTGTTGAAAAACCATTCAATAGATTAAAAGACATCTAATTAATGTTATAAGGTCTACAACATGAATTACAAACTTAAAATACACTTTGTTAATGATATAACTACATGGAAAGCACATGTTCTAGCCTTGATCAACATGGTTATCATCAAATCTCCTTTCCTTCATCAATGTAGGCTTCATTCCAATGTTAATGGCTTCAAGATAGTTCAAAAGAGCTTGATTCAATCTTCATCAAATCTTCAAGAAGAAAACCGCCTTGGTTGAATTGGTTGTGCATTTACTTTGAGATCAGAAGGTGGTGGGTTTGAACCTTAGTAGAGACAAATTAAGCTAGCTTTCTTTTTGATAAAATTATTTTTGGCATGGATGAGAAGAGTCAGAAACCCTAACCGTTGTAGAGAGCAATTGGAAGGGTTAGAAAAACAAACAGTAATGGACCTTGAATGGCAATTACCAACATTAATAATTAAATTTCGTTTTTTTTTTTGTCATTACACTTAATTAAGACATATGAGGCCAATTGAGGGAGAGAAGAAGGGTTTTTTTGACTTTCCATTGGGAAGTATTTTGAGAAGAGAAATTCCAAAGAAAAGTTGTGTTTTATTGAGTGAAAGGAGGAGCTGAATTGTGGGAGAGCTAAGGGAAGCCATTGTTGATAAAGGAGGAACTATAACTTACTCAATTTGAGCAAGGATTTCCAAGTTAGGGGAGTTGGACTCTATGATTTTTAATTCCTATCATTAATTTTGAATGATGTATGTATTTTTGGATGTCTGAGCCTTGCCTGTTCTGTTAATTTCATAGTTTCTGGAAATTTTCCAGAAACCGCCTAGCGGGCCTTCAAATTCCGCTAGGCAACTCATGTTATTTGTAGTGTTTTTCTGGGTTCCTGATAGAAACTGCCTGATGGCATGATCTAGCTGCCAGGTGACACATGCCTGTCAACCCCGTTTTTTGTGTTTTTGTATGATCCGCCTGGTCGCGAGGAACACCCGCCAGGTGACACGAGCTAATTTTAATCAATTTTGATTGTTTTGGGGTTCTTGGTTGATTATTTGATTGGGGAAAAAGGGATCTCTATCTATTGGTTGATTATTGGATGCCATATATTGTTGAATTACGTTGTGATTGGAAGTTAATTGCAGAAATCGTATGAACACCTGTTTTAGGGTTTGGGAAATTGAGGGTGTAGATGTTATGGGATTAATGGATCTTTGAATTGTAGTGAATATTTATAGTTTTCAAATGATTGAAATCCCAAGAAGTAGGGGTTGAATTGGCTAGTTAAAAATTTAGGCTATCTTTGCAAGTTAAAAACCACCTTTAATTGAATCAATTAAATCACCAAGTTAGGATGCAAACAGTACTGAACGGTACACTTTCAATCGGTCAAAATTAAAGTTAATCGATTGATTTTACTAAACAAATTATGTTGTGGTATAATCAACCGATTGAAACAGAAAACAGTTGACTGAAATACTACAAAAAATGCAGAAATGCAGACTTGAGTTTTAAACCAGGAACAATGCACAAGATTGATCAAGACAGGTTCTAAATGATTATGCAAACATGCTCAATGTTGCAGATGCCATGTAAACATGCAAGAACATGAAAAAGATTATTAAAACACAAATTCTTGAAAATTTAAAATGAATATGCAAGAGAGAAAGGTTATAGAAGAGAGTAGACCACGAGATTTTTATACCGGTTCACTCAAACTTGAGCTACATCTAGTTTGTCAAGACAACCTGAGCTTGACTTTGCACTATTTCAAAATTTTTACAAAGTATTCACCCTTACACTTCCAAAATATGCAAAAACACCACAACAGACTCTTGAATCACACAAGAGACACACCAACACAGCAAGAACCCTCTTGCAGACCTAGAAAACCACCAGGCACACACACAAAGCTTGAGAAAGATCAAACCTCAGTGGTAGCACATCGTAGCCTACCACAAACCACTTTCTTCAAGCTTCAAACCAAGCCAAAAGCTACAAGAATTGATCCAAGATCAATCTTCAACTGCTACAAACTGTATAATCACGAACGAGAGAGTTTCCACGAGTTTTCAAAGCAATTTCACATTTAAAACTGATCAACAGACCTCTCTTTCGAAAATCACAGCTTTTATAGTCAAACTGTTACGAAATTCAACAGGTTGATTTCCAAATCAATCAGTTGATTTCACTTGACTTAAGTGAAATCGGTCTATTAAAAAATAAATCAACTAACTGAATTTGTTTCAGTTTAACACTACTGCAACCCACCTTTTAACCTGTTGAAAAACCATTCAACAGACTAAAAGACACATTTTAACCTGTTGAAAAACCATTCAACAGATTAAAAAACATAACAAAGACCAAGTACATCTAATTAATGCTACAAGGTCTATAATATGAATTACAAACTTCAAATACACTTTCTTAATGATTTAACTATGTGGAGAGCACACGTTCCAGTCTTGATCAACATGGTTATCATCAAATCTCCTTTCCTTCATCAATGTAGGCTTCATTCCAATGATAATGGCTTCAAGATAGTTCAAAAGCGCTTCATTAAATCTTCATAAAATCTTCAAGAAGAAAACTACCTTGGCTTTTCATGTCAACAATCTCCCCCTGATTTGATGAAGCCAACCTCTATCTTCTTTCATTTATCTTCTTCTATCTTCCATTACAAATTGCTTCCATTTGTTAGATACCATTAAATGGATGAAGTGACCCCTTAGCTTGAAACTTGTGAACCTGAAAAACATTTACAGTAGCAATGTACACAAGCTAGCAAGCACACAAATATGCATATGTTCCCCCTATCAATAATATGGGTTTAAAGATTTTAATTCCAATTTTAATGCTTCTATTTTGGTTCAATTTGATTAATTTTCCATTTTCCAATTTTTCTCGCCCTTTGGATTCATCAAACAGAACAAATGCATAAAGAGAACAAGTATTGCATATTGTTTCTTTAATACTGGAACATAATACAGCCAACAGAAACTAAAAATAGAGAAAAAAGCATAAAGCTTATACAATCAGTCGACTGAAAATAAAAACAACCAACTGAAATTGACAAAGCTAAAACTGCAAAAGCACAAACACATGGATGCAATGCATGATCCTAAACAACCAACACACTCAGTCATCCTGAGGATCATTTCTGGTCTGGAATGAGTTCAGCATGTCATGGATATCATGAATTTGGCCATCCAATGCATTGAACCTCTCATTGCAATAGTTCTGATTTGCATATTGGGATACATTGAGCTCATGCAGCTGGTTCAACACCATCCTCTCAAAATGTGAGTACACATGGCCTCTATCCTCTCAAAATGTAGGGAATTAAGTTCATGGGTCCAGCAGTTGGTTCTTCCTTTTGATTCGCACCACTTGGGCCAGTTTCATGATCATGTGCACCACCAACTACAGCACCAGTAGTTGTCCATCCATTTCCCACCTTGAGAAAGCCCATTTTGTGCAGATTTAGATTGAAGGTATGGTTCAACAGTCTAGTTAACTCTTCTAGCTCATCCTCTACATCAATTCCAAACTATTCTATGAATTTGGACACCAAAACCATATATGGCAGCCTAAAATCCGTGAGCCTCTTGGCCTTGAGCATGTGATCACGAAACACATAGATCCAATCCACTTGAATGTTGTGTTGAATGCAATACATAAGTATCAAATCTCCCCCATTCAATGTTGAATGGTTGCTACCACGTGGGACAAGGATTTTTGTGACAACCATACCAAGCAACCTTTGATCCACCTTGAGACCACCAACATGGAAGTGCTTGATTTCAGCAGCATGATTTCTCAAGCATTGACCATAGTATTGAACCTTGTTGAATTTTGGAACAACCTTAGTTTCACCTTTCCTCACTTGCACACCCTTTGATTTAAGTCCAACCAAATCTTTCCAAGCCTTTTTGTTGATCTCCATGCAGACACCCTTGATACTTGACACCAGCACATCATTTTTGAACTCCAAGTTGGTGAAAAACACTTTCACCAAGTCTGGATAGATTTTCCCTGAAAGTTCAAGGAAGGACTTCAACTTTCGATGCCTTAGTTGTTGGAATAGGCTCTCAAAGCCTTCAGCCCTTAGCCATGAGAACCTCAGCACCTTAGGAATGCTAATTTGCTTCATGTTTATCTCAATGAGGAACACTTGAATGTTGTCCTCATGATCCTCAAACCATGCTTCAATTCTCCCATGGCTTTCGTTATTTGGAGACCTTGGGGTAGGAGGAGTGGAGTGCTCATCATTAGATAGGATAGCTCTTTGTTGACGACGAGGCATGATGAGTGTGGGTATGGTTGTTTCTAAGAGAAGTATGATGCAAATGCAGCAATACAAGTGCAATATTTATAATTGAACAGGCTGATTTTCAGAAATAGTTGATTAAATGGTGCAGATTTTCCTAATTAATTTGTTTTAGGTTACCCAAACCAATTTAATGTAGTCCAAAACAATATCTCATGCATTCAAGGTGTTTTTAATGTGTTTTTATGAGTGAATCAGTCAGTTCAGATCATGTGATTTGCATGCACATTGGAATTGTACACTAAACATGCTTTTTGATGAAACAAATCAGTAAAAGCAACACATGGCTGATGAAGTAGGTAGTTAAGAGCAGATAGTACTTGACACAAAGATGCTTTCTTTGACTATGTCAGCTTAACAATTCAATTCGTGATTAAATGCACAGTTTAAGTAAAATCAACACGTTGAAAAATAGAATCAGTAGATTAAAACAGCATCAGAGCATCAGAGATTTAAAAGCAGAATCTGGTTAAGTGAAATCAAAGCAAATCAATTTTTCATCATCTAGTGGTAGTTTAAGTGAAATAAACACGTTGAAAAATAGAATCAACAGGTTGACAAATCATGTTTTTGTAAACAGAGGTAGATTTAAGTGAAATTAACACATTGAAATGAAAAATCAACAGGTTAAATATAACAATTTTCAATTTTTGCATACAGTAGCTGATTTTTATGAAACCAATGCATGAGTACATAAGATTAACATGCTACAAACATATCAGACCACATTCTTGATGTCTAATATGCCTACTTCAGTTCTTAGCTTGTTAAACCTATCTCTAGCTAATGGTTTTGTAAACAAATCCGCCAATTGATTTTCAGTTTTAACAAATTTGATTTCACAATCTCCATTTTGAACATAATCATGAATAAAATGATGCCTAATCTTTATATGCTTGGTTTTAGAATGTTGTATCAGATTCTGGGTTAAGTTGATTGCACTAGTATTATCACAATACAAAGGTACCTTGCTTAGCCTTACACCATACTTCAAAAGTTGATGTTTCAACCATATGATTTGTGCATAGCCATGTCCAATAGCAATATATTCAGCTTCAGCAATGGAGAGTGCCACACATGTTTTCTTTTTACTAATCCATGATATTAGACTTGATCCAAGCAAATGGCAAGTTCCACTTGTGCTTTTCATATCCAATTTGAACCTTGCATAGTCCGAATCTGAAAAGCCACTAAGATTTGTGTTAGAATCACATGGATACCATAAACCAACATTGTTTGTTCCTTTAAGGTACTTTAGAATCCTTTTTGCAGCCTTAAAGTGTGATTCCTTTGGATTTGCTTGAAACCTAGCACATAAGCATACTCCAAACTGAATATCTGGCCTACTTGCTGTAAGATAGAGCAAAGACCCAATCAACCCTCTATATTTGGTTGAATCCACTGGTTGGTCAGCCTCATCTGCATCCATAAGGCAATTTGTTGCAATTGGAGTGGCAGCTTCCTTGCAATCCTCCATTTTGAACTTTTTCAACAAGTCAAGACAGTATTTTAACTGATTTAAAAATGTTCCATGCTTGAGTTGCTTGACTTGCAGCCCTAGAAAGTACATAAGCTCACCCATCATGGACATCTCAAATTCTCCTTACATAGCTATAACAAACTCTTCACACAATGTGTTGTTATTTGAACCAAAGATGATATTATCAACATACACTTGAACAAGTATAACATCATTTTCATATTTTCTAATGAAGAGTGTTTTATCCACTGCACCTCTAACATAACCTTTTGATAAGAGAAAATTGCTTAACATTTCATACCATTGTCTTGGTGCTTGTTTCAAACCATATAAGGCCTTTTTCAATTTGAAAACATGATTAGGATAGAGATGATCCTCAAATCCAGGAGGTTGTGATACATACACTTCTTCATTTAGGAAACCATTCAAGAATGCACTTTTAACATCCATTTGATGCAATTTAAAGTTACACATGGAAGCATATGCTAAGAGTAATCTCACAGCTTCTAGCCTAGCTACAGGTGCATAAGTCTCATCAAAATCAATGCCTTCTTCTTGATTATAACCTTTAGCAACTACTCTAGCTTTGTTTCTTATTATATTACCATCTTCATCCATTTTGTTTCTAAAAACCCATTTAGTTCCAATTATATTCATATCATCAGTTTTAGGCACTAGAAACCACACATCATTTCTTGTGAATTGATTGAGTTCATCTTGCATAGCAATCATCCAATTACTATCACTCAAAGCATCATTCACATTTTTAGGTTCAATTTGAGATACAAAAGCAACATGTTCACAAAATACAATCCTACGTCTAGTAGATGCTCCCTGTTTCATATCACTTATGATGTTATCCTTTGATAAACCTTTAGGTTGGATCCAATCCTTGGGCAAGTTATTGTCTGCAGCTTTTTCAGTCGACTGTTTTTCCTTTTCAACCGATTGATTTCCTACAATAGAGGGCTTTTCTGTATCAGAAATCTACTCTTGCAGTAGATCTTCTTCATATGCATTCTTTGGCACTTGATCTTGCAACTTTGGGTTAGTTTCATCAAATACAACATGCATAGACTCTTCAACAGTCATCAATCTCTTATTATAGACTCTATATGCATGACTTTGTGTAGCATAGCCT
>Ga0214542_1003599_pt1 | contig 31416 bp, 8 predicted proteins | sample CNSS1metaG_FD_160096 | JGI IMG/M metagenome (GOLD analysis project Ga0214542, IMG submission 160096) | Root nodule microbial communities from cowpea collected in UCLA plant growth center, Los Angeles, California, USA - CNSS1 | ecosystem: Host-associated > Plants > Roots > Nodule | place: USA...
AAACTTGTAAAAGTAACCGTTAATTTTTAAAAATTTAATAAATAATTAAATTATAAAGGGTAAAGTTGGAATTATGAAATGTGGACACAAAAGAGGGAATCCCCTTTATATATAGTTATAGATTATAAATTTTAAAAATAAATATTATTGATCTTATAAAAATTAAAAAATGTGGATACGCAAACGCGACAACACCTGTAGTGTTCAATAATAAAAGTTAACGTGGTCAGTTAAAAAATATATATTAATATTGGATCGATATATTAGGAAAATTTGTTAGTTTCGAAAGTTTAGAAGAGCAAGAAAATTGTAAAGGACCAAAATTATATGTCAACGAAACTATGGAGACTAAAAGTAAATCTAAGTTAAACACTATGTAAATATATAACTAATTTTTTATTCTTTCAAATTTTGAAATTAATATTAAGATATATAAATAGCATTTATTTTGGATTCTTAATTTGTTTTATTCGTTTTCATGTTAAACCATATTATAGACACTAACAGTGTCATTTAGAATAATTATTTGACGTTTTGTTCGATAAACAATATTATATAGAGATAGTAATTTTTAATTTTAGAAAAATAAAAAATTGTTCGTTTTACCAATAATAAAATCACATTTGAACCTTTGTAAGCCTAAAATAATAAAAAAAATCATACCATTCAAAGTAAAAAAAAAAAAATGTTTGACACATGTATTCTGCACATTTGAGCTAACTTCTAATGTTTTTACTTGATTAAAGATTTGTGTGACCCTATTCTTCTTAATGTTTGTTAGATACACTTCTTTTTAATAATTTATGGTATTTTTGAAAGGTACTGGAATTAAGATTTCTTTTAAGTTTGATTAATAATTTAGTTTTATATTTAATTTATCGTACAATTATATTTTTATATTTCTTTTTCATTTAATTAAGTTTTCATTTTTTAGAAAATAAAAAATTCAGTCATCTTTTTTGAAATTGATATTTACAATATGTTATCTTAAGATTTGTTGGGCTTATCACGTCATGAAAAGTTTCACATCACCTAAGATAACCTAAGAGTTATTTTAGTGAATATATAATGAACTTTAAGTTCATGATCTTCCTTGCTCCATCTAAAACACTTTGACTTTTCTTATTGGATAAAGATAGTTTAACCCACATTTTTTGACCTACTTTTAATCCACTCCTTCTTTTAATCCACTCCTTCAATCACCATTAGATCATCTATTTTGAATCTTTCAAGTGATGTGATGTGATGATCTAATGGTGATTGAAGTAGTGGGTTAAAAGTGAGTAAAAAAATGGATTGAAATATCATTGTCCTTTCTTATTTTCTTAGTAGAGAGTTGTGAATTCTTGTGTTCTTTATGTTAATCTTATTTCTTTATTAATAGGGTGATTCTTGGGGTAAAGACGGTAATATTTTTAATTGATGATGTGTTTTTCCCGTATCAAGAGTTATGGTTCGATAGTAGGATTTTTACTTAGTATGCTCTCTGGTTGCAACTTAGTTTGATCTTCCACGTCAGAAAAGATTAATTCCTTATTGTTGGAGAATCATCCTTGGTTGTTAAAGTCCCATGAGAAATTGAGAAATTTGATGGAAGGATCATTCTTGGTGCTTTGTTGGCAGCAGGATGTCATGGTGTCATGGTGGTGCTACGTCATCAGGTATTATATTGATGGGTGTTGAGTCTCCAACGAGGGAGTCAAATGGCACGGTGTCTACAAAGTGCGGACGTTCGATTTGTGGCTTTTCGCAGTGGTTTTGCATCGTGGGTTGCGGCATGGTTCCGACGAAGGGTTTATGGTATTTATGCGTGAGCATTGACTAATATTTATGCAAGATGTTAGGTGATTATACACGGACATTGGTTACCATTGATGTAGGTGCATGAAAATTCTTGGGATGACTTAATTCGAAGTGGAAATTCTTTGGAGGGCTTGATTCCAAGTGGAACTTCTTAAGATGGTATGATTTCTAGTGGAAATTCTTGAGATTGGTTGATTCCAAGTGAAAATTCTTTGAATGATTTAATTCCAAGTTAATATTCTTGGGATGGCTTGATTCCGAGTAGAAATTCTTTGGATAGTTTAATTCCAAGTGAAAATTCTTGGGATAGTTTGATTTCAAGTGAAAATTCTTGGCATAATTTGAATCAAAGGGGAAATCTTTGAAACGATTTGATTCCAAGTGATACTTTTTATGATGGAGTATGATTGCTAGTATAGATAATGAATATGTGCTTATTTTAATTAGGATGTAGAATGTTCGACTGATGAAAATAACACATCTTGAAAAGTCTCACATCGCATAAGATAACCTTGGGGTGGATTTAGTAACTATATAATAAATTCTAAATTCATAATTTTTCTTTTCTTAAGTCTAAGACACTTTAAGTTAGTATTTGACTTTGTAGTAAAGTGTAGTAAGAGGTAGAATGAGAAAAAGAAATAGAAAAAGTCAATAAAATTCCATAAATAGAAAATAACTCTATATGTGACATCTTCGACTAACATTTACTAGTTTAACTAAAAGGTCACATCGACCGACCAAAATACTAGTTAACTTTTTTTTAAATAAATAAATTATAGCTCTTAATATTTATTTTTTATTTAGTTCTTAAAATATTTTTTAAGTTTGTGTGATTTTATAGTTTTATTTTCTCATTCATTCATACGTGTCTTTAATATTTTAATTTTTCTTACACATCGTACAAAATTATTATTTTTAATACTTCATTAAATAAGATTTTAAGAGTGATAAAAAATAAAAATATTATTATGTGTTCAAGAATCGTTTATCACTGTTGCTATTTAAATAATTTATTTTGTCTATTTTATTAATTACAATATTCATTTAATATGTGATACATAAATATTGGTGAATGATGTACTTGTTTTTTTAAATATTTGTTATTTAACTATTTTTATAACATCCTATTTTAATAATTTATTAATACTAAAATAAAATGTTTGATCATGGTGTTCGAAAAAGATAATCGAGCATATAATACAATATTACAAAAGATATGCATATTATTTATATAATTAAACTAACCTACAAATCTATACGAAAGACTGACTAACCAATACTAATGCTCCCTGAGACCTATTGATAACTCCTCATCTTCCATATATGTCTCTAAGTTTGTAATTTCGTCTGCTCTCGCCAAATAGGCGATCATCGCAAAAGAAAGAGATAGCACAAGCACACAAAAGGGAAAACTATTGTACAAAAGAGTTATGCTACACAATTAAAGCATATTAAATACTAAACATGGTTAACACACGAGAATACAAACACACAAACATTTGACACTAACTTAATTATCCGGATACATGCCCTTGATATAGAGTTCATAGGTGTGCACTTGTGATGGTTCATAGACTCCCTAGAGTTCATAGTCTTAAGGGGTTATCACCCAACCACACATAAAGTTAATCTCCTTTCCAAAGATTATGATCTTTTGCGACTCTCACCAAATAACTCATTATAGTATAATTGAGTGTGAATGATTATTAGAGTTTATATACCTCCTTCTTAACAACTTTTATATCAAGGCATACACTAACAATACACATATATCAATTTCATGAAGCAAACATAATTGAAATTTGTTGAGGGCTTCTAAGAAAGGAATATTTATCTGTAGCTTCTTATGCAGTGGCGGAGGATAATGGTGGCAGGGGAGGGCCATGGCCCCCCCAAAAATTTAGAATTTTTTTTTATGATAGGTATTTTTTTTTATAATAGATATTATGTATTTTAATTTTTTTATTATAAATATTAAATCAAATATTCTTTTCTTTTATAAAAATAATAATTAATGGTAATAAATAATAAAATATAAAACCATACATAATAAAGAATAAAAAGATTTATCAAGATATTTTTATTATTTTTTTCATTATAGTTTGAGTTTCTCACAACTTGTTTTCATCTTTCATTCTTACTTGTTTTCGTTTTCTTTTGTATCTGAAAAGAAAAAAATATTTTATTTTTGTTCTTATTTCTCCTTTATTATCTTCCATTCTCGAGGAAGTAAAGAAGAAGGTAATTTTTTCGTCTCACTTGATGATGAAATATTAGTTTAATATTTTATTTAATGAACCTTTTTTATATTTTTTTATTTATTTTATGAACATAGAAAAAAAGTATTGTACCATGTGTTTTTTATAATAAGATTTTAATTGTGGTTCCATTATATGTCTATTTTCTTTTGTTTCTCAAGAGAAAAAGATCTATTATTTTTGCTCTCATATCTTAGTTGTTCTCTTCTATTCTTGAAGAAATAAAGAAGAAGGTAATTATCTTTTGTTTCACTTGATGGTGAAATATTAATTTAATAATTTATTTAATGAGTCTATTGTATATTAATTTTATATTTAATGAACATAGAAGAAAATGGATTGTACTATGTGTTTTTTATAATTGGATTTTAAGTGTGGTTTGATTATCATCGATTTTTCTTTTGGGTTTTAAGTGTGGTTTGATTCCCCGCTAATGATGTAGTTTATTGTTATACTAAGTTATATATATTCATTTTTACGGTATTAATGCCAATAATTAAATGTATAAATTTTGGATGTATTATTTTGGCTCTCCCAACAATGTTGGTCAAGATCCGCCACTATTCTTATGGATATCTAAGAATCTACCGAATCAATTTTCCTTTTCCTTCCATGATGGTGCATGAGGACAAGGATTGATTTTCTACTGAAAATTTTCCCCTTCATTCTCACTTTTTCTCTTCTACCGTTTCCTCTTCATTATTCTTCTCTCCCCCTTCATCCTCTACTTTCACTTTTCTCTATACTCTCATTTTCTTCTTCTTTTCATGAGTGAGTGATTCTCTTTCTAAGTGAGTGTTTTCAAGTATAACTTTCTTCAATATTGCTCAAAGCTTCTAATTCTCTAAAATAATATGAATAGATTAATGATATTTTTGATAAATTAAAGTAATCTTCAATTAACTGATTATATTGTTTCCTAATTCACAAAAATGAAAATATCCATTATATAAATGTAAACAAGTTGTGAATGTGATATGATAAATTAAGAAATTATCATCACATTTGTCTCCAATAAAAGAATATCATTAAAGACTTAATTTATATGGTTTACGTAAACTAAATTAGAAATTATTTACTTAACTGTAATTTTTTTATTTAATGTCCTTTCAGTATCGGTGAGAATGAGAATATATGGTACTAACACAAATATTCCTAACTAAACCAAAAACTTATAACTATTCTTAAATAAATAAAAATTAATAAATATATGATGGGTTTTTCTATGGGAGAATTCATTAATAAAATACAACACTAATAAGATATGAGCCCAAACTATATAAGTAGGGATATCGACTTACCACATGTTGCGTTACAAATGAGTGAGCTTGGTCATATTTACTCTTTGGTAAGTCAAAAATTTTGTAACCCAGCTCAGGTTCGTAAGTTAACTCACTTAAGGATGTTTTGTAGGTTAAGTGAGTCAGGTCCAATTTGATTCACATTTTAAAAAGTTAAATTTTGTCCAACTCAACCCAGCTTGATTTTATGGTGAGCTGAGTTGGTCCACATGTTGAAACTCATTTTAACATCTCTCCACATAAGACATTGACATCACCTCTCACCTAAAACTTTAAAACAATGAGTTTATAAGTGTTCCTTCTTATATGGTAGTAAACTTTATCAATTCTACTCAATGTGAGACTTAGACTCACTTAAATTCCTAAAAATATATACTCACACTACTAGAAATTCTCAATTACATGGGATTTTTCTTGCAAATTTGTTAAAAAAATAGCAAGAAAAGAGTGTTTTCTACCATTTTTTCTAAGAATTTTAATTGGCTTGTAATTCCTTCGTGGGTAATCATTTCATACAAAATTATAAAATTTGTAAGTATTTCCTACAAAATTTGTTGCGAAAAGTGTTTTATACAAAACACTTTGCAAGAAAATTAGTAGCAATTTCTTGCAAATTTTTTTTTTCACAACAAAATTTGTAAATATTTCTTACGAAAAAATTTTCAAAAAAGAATTAGTAGTGTCATTTATCATGTTTGCACAAAAAGTAGGTATATTTTTCCATATTGATATGATTAACATCATTTCACCTTGTGTTTATAAAAGAGACCTTACAAATCTCGAATATATTAATTAAAGATTAGAACTTTTTGGTCATCCAAAAGACTTATTTTACTTTATAGTAAATCTTTTATCTTCATTATAGTTTTAATTACCATGATGGAATAAATCACTAAAAAAATATCTAAATAGTAATCAATTTTAAAGGCTAAAAATAATTAGTAATTATAATGACCAATTTAGATATACTGCAAGAAAATTTCTAATTAGTTACAAATTTTAGTGACCAATAATGATTAGTAACTATAGTAACCAATTTAGATACTAATTTACAAAACTAAAAATTATTGGTTACTAAAATAGTCACTATTATGAATAAAAAATTTTAATTCATCACTAAATTGGTCTTTAAAATTAGCTACCATGGTTTTGACTACCAAAGAAAATTGGTCACTAAAAATTAGTTACCTAGTTTTAGCTATAAAATGACTTAGTTTCTAAATTGGTCTTTAATTAATTAGTGACCAATTATAATTTTTTATTTATAATAGTGATTATTTATGTAACCAATAATTTTTAATTTTATATATTGGTATCTAAATTGGTCACTATAGTGACTAACTATTTTTTTGTTCTAAACTTGGTTTCTAATTGAGAATTTTCTTGTAGTGATATCATTTATAAATTATAAATTATTGATATTTAAAATAATCTCTATTATAAATAAAAATATATATTTGGGTTGTGAATCGGCCACTAAATTAATTCTAACATTAACTACAAAATTTTTTTTTTCTACCAAAAAATTAGTGTCTAAATAACTATTAAAGACCAATTTAAACACTAATTATTTTGTAACTTTTTTTATAACAAAAACTTTGGTAATTAATATTAAAAACCACTTTAATTACCAATTCACAACTCGATTACAATTTTTTATTCATAACAGATATTATTTCAAATACCAATGATTTTTAATTTATTATCTAAATTGATTATAATATAATAATTAATTACTTTTTACCTCTAAAAATAGTTACAATTTAGGCATTTTATTGACATCCTTAATTAGTCTTAATTAGTCCTGTCCTTATTTTCTCTCGTATTTAATTATTTTAGCGGAGCCCGAGGAAAAAAAATGAGTTTTTCGATTTATTTAAGGTGTCCATAAATGATCAGAGAATTAACTCTCGGAATCATTCAATGTCAATTATTGTTCCACCTACTGTTTTTTTTCCTCTTCGTGCAATCATCAACAAAAATGTTTGCAATTGTTTTTTGGCTTAAATATTTTTTTGTCCTCATTTTGACAGTGTTTGTTGTGGACGATCCTCATTTTGACAGAATATTTAGAATGATCATCATTTTGACAGAATGTTTAAAATGATCCTCATTTATACCGAATGTTTAAAATGGTCATCATTTTCGCAATTCGTGTTTTATTTGGTCCTTTTCTGTAATGTTGTTTAAATCATTAACGGAGCATTGTACCACACCTGTACAATGCTCCGTTAATGATTTAAATAACGTTACATAAAAGGACCAAATAAAACACGAATTGCGAAAATGATGACCATTTTAAACATTCAGTAAAAATGATGAACATTTTAAACATTCTGTCAAAATGAAGATCATCCGCAACAAACACTACGAAAATGAGGACCAAAAAAGTATTTAAGCCTTGTTTCTTTTAACCACCAAAATTTCACCCCTTTATACCATCAAACATCTGAATACGATTTTTCAGGATTTCTATCTACATCCTTCTTAAATATGTTAGCCACTTAATTATGTATGTAAGATTTACTTGCGTAGTTTCCCTTAATTACTATCAATTGTGCTCATGTTGAACCAATCGTTACGAAACCAAACTCACTCTCACCACTTGACTCAGGTTGATCTCTCCACACAAACCCTACCAAACTTCCTTTTTTAATAGTCTTAACAACTCTGGAAGTGAATGCTAAGAAGACACTATTATCATAGCAAGTTCCTTCGAATATTCTAACATTTATTTTAAATAAGTGTAATTTAATGGTTGAACCAATAAAAGTTATATATGCCTAAATTAATTTTATTTGAAAGTTCCATCTCTCTATATTTAAAACCAAAACAAAAACACATATTTGATAACAATATATTTTTTATTTGATTGAAAAGAAATCATATAAATAAAAGATTTACCCTCTTAAAAAATTCAATGTATTTCTTACAACTTTTCTTTCACGTACCATTGAACACAACAAGCAACAAGGAACATCACAGTTTGAATATAACAAGGAACATCACAGTTTGAATATGCAAGGAACATCACAGTTGAAATTTTAGTTTGTCTCTCCTCACACATTTTCTCTCCACCATCTCATACATAGAAATAAATATACCACATAATGACACACAACAATACAAGGTTGAATGTCGTAACATATATATCTAACATTTGTCTCTATTATCCCACTGACACCATTAAACATAATAAGAAACGAAATGCAAGAACACAAGGTTTGCATACAACTAAACACATCTACCATATCTCTTAAATATAGCGATCATAGTTTGGATAAGGCCATATCTTGTAATCTTTCAAGTTATCAAAAGTTTGATTCAAAACCATGAACTATTCTCAATTTCAAAGATGTTGTCAAGGCCCCCATAGACATCTTCATCACTTATCGGCATGTTATTGCCATCAAGGGGTGTTGTTGGTGCTGGTGCTGTGGCTTCTGCAGTTGTTTGGCTTGGTGCCCCTTTCCCAGCAGTGTTCGACAATTGATCATGGTGTGCTATATTCACATCTGATTTTGCTCCACTTGAAGAACTTCCACCAGCATTGAGTGAATTCAAAAGCCTTTTAGCATCAGCTTCTTTCTTACGGTTCAGCTTTGTGAGAAATTCCATATATGCATCTTCATATGTAGATTTCATGTCGTTAAGGTTGTCTGTCTCGGATGTTTTCGAGCTTTCCATGTTTGACAAGCACACCGGTGCTTCCACATTTTTGTTTTTTCTAGCCCACACATACTGCTTCCTCTCAAAAAAATGGTTCATATGAGACAGATAAATAAACATTGTACAAATCTGCAAATTACTTCTCACCCATGCCCTATTTTTACTTTATTTGTGTAGAAACAAGTTTAGAATATTAATTGGTTTTTCTTTTGTTCTACCTTAAAATAACATGTAGTTTTAGTTCAAAATTTCATGAGCATATTGTGTGAACTCTCATCCCCCTAATATATGGTAAACAATAATTGTTCACTAAATAATGTGCAAAGGATGCAAAACTAACCAGATTTTTCCTTTCGTCCGTGAAAATGGTTATAAAATCTCCCAGTTGTAGCTCATAATGGTTCACTAACTCCCCTGTTACATTGGATTGGCAAGTAATTATTTTCTATGATGCCAAAATCAAGACTGTTGCAGAAGTTAGAAAGAAAAAAAAAATGAAATTTTACCTGCACTTTCAAGAACATACATTCTACTTCTGTTATTAGACCAATATCTGTTTAATCAGCAACATATATTTAATAACTTTGAAAATGAAAGAGATATCCAATAATAAATTGCAAAAGAAATTTACTTGTATTTCAAGGTCCACATCTTCCCAGAATAAACATCCTTGACCATGATATCCTTCCCTTCCTTGTCTGTCAATGGTGGAAGCTTGGCCTCAACCTCCCTCTATTTAACATATGTATATTTCATAATCAGAAGGCAAAAGTTGAAGGCATTGCATCATGTAAATGAAGAATAATATTATATTTTCCCACAAGTTTTCCTGATTCTTTATGAAGAAAATATAAAACAATTGATAGAAGGTTAGAGAATTAATTAAAAAGATGTTTTTAGAGACAACATTAAAATTATATATATTTAAAATAGAAAATTTCCATTTCAAGAATGTTGAGGCAACTTGGAGCATAGATCAGGTTTCTTATTTCGTCAATGATTCATCTTTCTTAGAATAAACATAAAGAAAACCAAAATGATAATTGAGAAAATAGAAAACCTTACCTTTGGGAGCACAATGCGACCTAGGGCACTAACGTCACTATTCTTCAACTGCTTTGTGAAAACTTCCTCTAACATCTGCATTCAGATAGGCATAATTAAAAAATATATATATAGATGAAACACCAAAAAGAGAAAACCCCATATTAGGAATGTTTGATCTCGAACTCACATGTTTGTTTTAAATAACTGCATGTTTAATAATTATTTTTCTGCTTTAAACTTATAAAACTTTGATAATTGTTTCCAAAATAAAAACAATTAAGATGATTCATCATCTCTTAATTTTCTTTGAAAGGCAAACTCTTAAAAAAGCTAGGTTTAATATGTATCGAATGGTAATTTCAGAAAACCTTGAAATCAATGAAGAAGGACCAGTTACCTTCCCATCTGGGGTGCAAAAAATAGTGATAGTTTTATCTTTCTTGGCAGTGAGTTTTCCATCTGATCCTCGTCCAGAAACAGGTTTTTCCTTTGCTGTCCCTTTGGTTGGAATCGAAGGAGCCGTAGGAGCAACACTCTTACTTTTCTGTCTTACTTGTTTCCTTTTGTCCCTGGCAACTTTGCTAGTCAATGGTCCCACAGAGGCTTGAACTTGAACTTCAGAATTTGGTGGTCCACGAATTGCACTAGGTTGTCCTGTCGGAAGGGTATGCAAAGGATATTGATTCATTTGTTGGAACTGCATGTTTTGATTATATGGAGCGAAATAAGGATCAGGAAAGCCACCTTCTCCAGTTTTTTGAACAGGGACGTTAAAATTTGTTAGTTCTGCCATGTTTTGTTGAGCAGGGATTCTTACGTTCGAAGTAGAGACATTAGGGATTAGTGGGTTGGTGGTGGTTGCTGAAAACGGCACATGAAAGTTGTCCATTCTTGAAACAAAGAGGCTGAATTTGAGGGTTCTTTGTTTGTGTGTTGAGTGAAATGGGAGTGAGGGTGCGTAGGGCTTTTATACCTGTGAAGGAAGCAGAAAGGAGTGTGGAAAAAGCATGAGACGATGGCAGTGAATGAAGAAAAAAACGAAACACACGGTAACAAGAGAGGAAAGAGAGAAATTTGCCCAATGGGGTGAAAAAGGTGACAGGTGGAGGAAACGTTGTGGCATTGGAATGCAAATCCTTGTTGTAAATGAAGCGAAATGTAGGAAGAAAAACCACATATAAACATTTGTTCAAACTCAAAAAGTGGATGTGCTGAGAGAGAGATGCAGCAGAAGAAAACAAGATTGGAAAATTGTTCTTCTTCTAGAGCATCAATCGCAGTTCAAGCGAGCGTTATGGTCTCGTAAAGTTCTCGTCACCTTGCAAAGTTACAAATTCTGTATAAAACACCCTTGTTTTCATATGATGATAAAATGTAATTAAATAAATTAATTAAAAAAAAAAAAAAAACAGTGTGCGTCCTTTGTTTTGTAGAGTGAGTGTGTCGAGAAAGTTGAATATCAGTTATAGAAAGAGATGGTAGTAAAAGGAAATGGTGAGGTAAATTTTTTAGGTTTTGATTTTGCTGTGGTTGTCTTGGAGGTGTGGGGCTAGGAGTTTCATGAAACAACTCAGCATATGTTGTTTGCCAACTAAGAAAGAGGTTCTAAGAGCATAAAGTGAGAAAAAAAATTCAAAAAAAGACAAATTTGAGCTAGCGAAAAAATTGATACACATTAATTGAGTAAAACTACAAAAATATATATTTTAATTATAGCTTTTATTGCACATGAAAAAGAATTCTAAAAATAGTTCCTCCTATGTGAAGTATAATACATAAAATTAAGGCTTGTGGGGTTTATCCTAAACTTTTGAAAACTATTTGCAAAGAAAAAGAAAATCAGTAGGTGACATATAAGGATATAAAAAAAAAAAAAAAAGTTTAACAAGTGTTAGGTGTTTGAAAATAATGAGTATACATCTATCATTACTTTTGAAAATATAATGATTGAAATTAGCATATAGTGCTATTTATTTTATAAAAGCTGAACTATAATTATAATGTTTTATTCTTTACTTATATTTTACTTTTTTTATTATCTTCCAAATGTTCAACGTAATATTATTTATGTTTTTAAAATTAATTAAAGATATTCATTTAATTTAGAATTAACTTTGTTAATAATTTCAGTATAATGGTAATTTAAAGCTACCATAAAACCACATCTCTTTTTAACTGTTAATAGCTATAAAAATAAAGGAGTATCATTTATTTCTTTGACCAAAAAATTATATAAACTCATACTTTTTTAGAGAATATATTTCAAGATTAACTTCTCATAAAATTTGATTTTAAAATTATATATTTTATAATTTAATTATATATATATATATATATATATATATATATATATATATTAATTATATATATATTTATTTTATCTATATCTATTATACACTTGTTTGTGTGTCTTTTTTTTTCATCACATCATATAACTCAGAAAATTATTCATGGACACCAAAAAACAATTATATAATAGGTTTAGATAAAATAAAGTATGTGTGTATCATTACCCTATAACTTATAAACCTATTATTTTTACTTTCTCTTTATATTTATATATTAAGTGTTGATGATGCACATACTTAGTATACATGAATAATTTTATAAATATATTGATCATTAAACTTTATAAATCTCCAACACCTCTATGCATTATATTATGCTTCATCCTTCATTTTCCTCCCTTCCCTTCCAACTCCACTTCCACCAAACCATGTTGAATTTTCCTTCTTCCATTTTTTCTCTTCTTTCTCCACCCACCTTGTTATCTTTTTTTTCTTCTTTTTATGCAATTTAACTCACAATTTAATATTTAAGTTAAACAAATATTGAAAATAAAAACAATTAATTTAACTTTTTGTGTTAAATTTAATAAATATGATGAAAACTAACTAAAAATAAAAGACCAAACTGAATATAATTGAAAGTTAAAATGATTAAAAAGTATAATTCAACTTTTATATTAGATTAAAACAAATAAATGATATATAATTATAATGAAATTTTCTAGAAGTGTAAACTAATAAATGTTAGGAATAAAAAACTAAAGAACCTATTACACGCTTCAAACAAAGCGAATAAAATAACAATACTCAACAGCTGAGATGAATTCACTTCAATAAGTAAAACAAAGTTGATAATTAAAAAAAAATGAACAATTAAATTGTATATTAATCCGTAGTTTAAAATTAAGTGTGTAAAACCTTGAGGAAATAAATGGAAACACAAGCTTTTACGACACATAAATGATAGCAGGATAAAAGAATAGTTAGAATTGGCATCGCCATTTTAGAATAAAAGGTCAATTAATATTTGTTGTTAAATAAAAATTTGTTCATTTATAACAAAGTAATTGAGTATGTTCTTATATTTTTTATATCATATTAGAATAGAAACTGAATATTTAATTAAATGGCGTTTGTGTTATTTAATGTACATTAGCGTTTTTTATATTTTCTGAAACAAATAGAAAATTTAAAATTAAAATTAAAGGTGTTTGCTTAAATCCTAATTACTCAAACACGTATTCTCTCCACATTTGTTATCACATTGTTATATATATATATATATATATATATATATATATATATATATATATATATATATATATATATTTTTATTATTTACGTGATTTTATTCATTTGTATTAAATTTATATTATAATAAAAAATGTAATTATATAGAATCAGAAACTTTGAATACTTACAGCTTAATTATGCGCAGATGGTAGACTACTGTTATTTTTAATATGTATGGAGTTTCTTCCGATTATTTAGTAGTTTTCTTTTTCTTTTTCTCTAATTAGTTTTTTTAAATCGATTTCTTTTTTACATTTGTATCTGTATTATTAATTTTATATTGTGACTTAAAAATATTATTAAAATTAAATAAAAACAATTTATTTGCTGAAATTGTATATTATTATAAATTGTAAACTATATATAACATAAAGTACTCCATCATATCGAAAAATATGAATACATTAATACTCTTAAATTTAAATATTAGTAGCATCTAAATAAATAAATACACTATAAATAAAGAGAATTTTAAATGTCAATTATCTCGATTAAGTTCTACATGTGTAGTAATTAAAGAAAAACTCTTTTATAATGTCATTAATGATTTCAATAAAGTATGACACATGTAGTAATGACACTTATCCTACACGTCTAACTTTTGTTATAGTTGTATGAATTTTACTAACTAGTACCCTAAAGACACTGATTATTAACTGAAATTGTATATGGTTATAAATTGTAAACTATATATAACATAAAGTACTCCGTCATATCTAAAAACATGAATACATGAATACTTTTATTTTTAAATATTAGTAGCATCTAAATAAATAAATACACTATAAATAAAGAGAATTTTAAACGTCAATTATCTCAATAAAGTTTGACATGTGTAGTAATTACAAAAGGAAAACTCTTTTATGATGTCATTAATGATTTCAATAGAGTATGATACATGTAGTGATGCCACTTATCCTACACGTCTAACTTTTGTTTTAGTTTTATGGGTTTTACTAACTAGTGTCTTGAAGACACTGGTTAAGAATAATTAATATGCATTGAATCTTATAAAAGTTCATAATTAAGTGTGATATTAAATAAAATCTGACATCATAATCATTAAAGTAATTTTATTTTATTTAAAAGACAAAAATGATCATAAGTGTTACAACTATATTTAATATTTTATTTAATCCTCAATAATAAAGTTAGAAAATAATTAAATAATAAAATAATTGTATTTTAATATTACTAAAAATAAAATTATAAATAAACATAAAAAATCTAAATTAATAGAAAAACCAACAAAAAATTGTGTTAAACATCTAAAAAGTTTACAAAAAAAATTAATAATTAAAATATCAATTTAAATTTGATACTTCATTTAATTTCCTTTATCTACCTTCTCGATAACTTTTTTGCAATGTTCCTATTATCTTAACCAAATCCCAACAAACATATAATATTTTAATATTTGAATTTATTAATTATAAATACATAAACTAGCAATATAAAAAAAATAATTACCTAAACTTTTAATAGAGACCTTAGAAATTTCAAAGTGCTTAATTTGTATCGGTTATTGCTTAAAAATTTCAAAGGATAGTGTTGTCTTTATAAAATCTGTTAAATACATTTATATTATTTTGATTTAAATACATAAAAATGGTGAAATCAATGCACATTTTAATTATTTTTTAACTAGTGCTCTAAAGACACTAGTCACGAGTTAGCATTCTCATAGTTTTTTCAAACCTTTGTTAGCATTCTAAGTAGCTAACCAATTAAGTAATTTAGTTGTTTGAAGGTTAAATTTGCAATTTTTTTAATTTTGTAGAAAATGATTACGCAAGAAAGAATTATCTGTCAATTAAAATTCTTAGAAAAAATGACAGAAAAAATCTTTTCTTGCAATTTTTTTTAACAAATTTGCAAGAAAAATCCCATGTAATATGTGAATTTCTAATAATGTTTGTATCTTTCAAAATTAATATCAAATTTAATTTTTATATAAAGAGTACAACAAATATTTTTATTAAAATTGATATTTTTTATTAAAAAATTAAGTTTATTTAAATTTATATTTTACACTAAATTTTATTTACTTTTTTTAAGTTGTTAACATAAAAAAAGTTAAAATTAATTTTGACTAACAAATATGTTAAACTTGTTTATCGATTGTATTTCATAAAATTAGATAAATTTATTAACTTTTTCAACTCTAATAAAATTTGTATTTTACATCAAACTTTAGTTGTATTTAGGGGTGGGCATGGATTGGATTTTTAATGATCCAATCCACATCCATTTTATATCCAAATAATTGGATTATATTTTTGACCCAAATCCATTTCTTTAGCAAAAGTAGTTTGGATTTTTTTTAAATCCAGATCCAAATATTTGGATCAAGATTTAAATCCAATCCAAATATTTAGATCAAGTTCAAAATCCAGAATCCATTTTTTATAAAATAAATTTAAATTGAATTTTTTAAAACTTGTGTCACTCAGGCCCGGATGACCTAGATGACCCGGATGAGACCGACGACCCGGACGGGCTCGACGACCCGGACGGGCCGAACAACCCGGACGGGCCCGACAACACAAACAAGCTAGACGACGTGAACGGGCTGGACGACCCGAATGAGCCCGATGACACGGACGGGCCAGACGACCCGAACAGACCCGTCCAAACAGTTGGGCCCAATCGGGTAGTCAGACACGTTAGAGTCGTCTGGTCTGGGTCTTCAAGCCTGTTTGGGTCGTCGGGCCCGTCCAGGTCGTAGGCCCCGTCTAGGAGGTCGAGCCCGTCTGGGTCGTAAGGCCCATCCGGGTCGACGCGCTCGTTCGTGTCATCGTGCCATCTGGGTCGTAGGGCCCGTGTAGGTCGTCAGGCTCGTCTGGGTCGTCGGGCCCATTTGGGTCATTTGAGTCGTCAGGTCCGTCAGGATCGCCCGGGTCGTTCAGCCCATCCGGGTCGTCCGGCCCGTTCGTGTCGTCGTGCCCATCCGGGTCGTAAGGCCCATGTAGGTCGTTAGACCCGTCCGGGTCGTCGAGCCTGTCTGGGTCGTCGGGCCCGTCCAGGTCGTCCGCCCCATCCAGGTCTTCAGGTCGTCGGGCACGTCCGGGTCATCGGGCTCATCCGGGTCTTTGGGCCTTCCTGACTCGTTCGGGTCTTTAGGCAGCCTGACCTGTTTTCGTCATTGGTCCTACCTGGTCCGTTTGGGTCTTCGGGTCTGCATGACCCTTTCGGGTCTTCGTGTCCGCCTGACTCGTCTTTGGGCTCGCCTGACCCGTTCGGGTCTTCGGGCTTGCCTGACCCGTTCGGTTCTTCGAGCTCGCTTGAGCCATTCGGGTCATCGGGCCCGCTTGGCCCGTTCAGGTCTTCCAGCCCGCTTGGCCCGTTCGGTTCATCGGGCTCACTCGAATTTCCCGGATCGTTGGGCCCGATCGACTTGTTCAATTTGTCGGGCCCGCCTAGCCCGTTCATATCTTTAGGCCCGCCCAACCTCTTATGGTCGTCGGGCCTGCCCGATCCGTATAGGTCGTCGAGCAAGGCCCGTCCTAGTCTGAATTTAGCATAGTCCATCTCAACCTTTAGTCTAACCTAACTAAAAATTTAAATTGAAAATTTGGATTGGATTTTTTGGATTATCCCTATTTAAAAATCTTGATTTATAAAATGGATATCCAATCCATAAAATATATAAAATATAGATTAGATTGAAATCTAGATCCATTAAATGGATTAGATTTTTAATAAAATGGATTATAAATGGATTGGATTGGAGCAAAAGTGGATTGGATCAAGAAAATTAGATTTTTTGCCCACCCCTAGTTGTATTGATATTTTATTATATCATACTTTAATATCTTTTTATTTGAATTTATATTTCAACTAATTGTATATTTTTAAAATACGTAAGATTCAATAATTTCTACATAAATGTTTGAGTTAGTTTAAAAATAACCATTATATAAATTCAAATGTAAAACTTAAAAATAATATTAAACAGTTCTATAACAATTAAAAACAAATATATTTAAAATTTGTAAATAATTTTAAATAAAGTTCAATTTGAAATATAAATTTAAATAAATTTAATCTTGTTAATAATATTTAATAAAAATAACAGTTGGAATAAAATATCAATTTTAATAAAAATATTTGTATAACCTTTATATAAAATTTAAATTTTGTTTCAATCTGGAAAGGGGTGAAATTACTCAACTTTAGAAAAAATTGGAGCTAAATTTGAGACAAAATAAAAATATGAGGTCCAAAGTGAGACGGAGTCCATGATACCTAGCGACATGTGACATTGTAACTGCCATATCATATTGCCACTACAGCATCAATTGGATACGTGATAATTTATTATTTTTTTATAAATTAAAAAAATATCAAAAAAATCACGAACTAATTTGGTACCTCCTGAACATTGTTAATACAATATTAATGCAAATAGTCTAATTGTATCAAAATTTTCAAAATAGAACCAAATTGATATACATAAAAAAAATAGATCAAATTGATACACATAAAAAAAATGGACCAAATTGATATTTTATATAAAATATAGAATTAAAGGCATAATTTAACCTTGTTTAAACCGATTTAGTTTTGTTAGTTGCACAAACATGAATAAAATTAAAAGTGTAGTCTTCTACGATTAGGATTTTTTTCTTTATGTTGGGAGTTTCCAACCTTTTCGCCTGATTCTTAACTTGAATTGTTAGATTCAAGTTTAAGAGTGGGTTCACTTGTGAAGATTAATTTGAGGGAGAGTGAGATGATGGATTTGAGTGGATTAGAGTGTGAAGTGTGTGTTATTTTTTTGAAGGGATTTGAGAATGAATTTAGAGGTAAAGTTTGTAAAACTATGTGAGTAATTTGAATGATGTGATATAGAAGAAATAAAGTTTTGATAGATTAAAATGTAATATTACAATTTTGCCCTTATAGTTAAAATTAATATATTATTATTAGATTTAGTATTTATTGTTATTATTATTATTATTAATATAATATAAATTATTATTTAATATTATTATTATTATATAAATTATTATTTAATAATAATAATAATATTATTATTATTATTATTATTATTGTATTCAAAGAAATAATAATTAGAGAAAATTTATTTAATGAAAATTAAATAACAAATAATATTTACTTTACATTCTAATATGAAATCGATTCTTTGTTTTCTGAAATTGATATATCAATGTGTGTGTGTATTGTTTTCACTAATTATTCACAAAACAGATTCAATGGGGATAATATTGTAAAAAAAAATTCTTTCCCCAAATCTCTTCCCATCAACGAGATGGAATATTGAACTCATCCCGCAAATTAGTTCTTTCTCCCTCTTGCAAATCTTTACATGTGAATGCAAAATTCAATCGCTTATCCGTCGTCGCCAACTCTTAGTAACAGTAAATTCGCGTATTCGAACATAGCGTAAAACTGCGGCGATGTGTATTTTTTTCTCAATTATTTTCTATATTTTTAACTTTCATTTAAACTTATGTTGTTTTATTTCCATTGAACGAAACTTGTTCTCTTGGCTTTCATATATTCACTTCGTTGGAAACATAACGTAGTTAGATCCTTTCAAAATCCAAATCAGTTTACATAAAGTGTTATCAAAATTTACGGAGACAACCCAAGTTTAAAAGTATTTTCTTCAAATAAGTTTTATAATGAGTTTTTCTTTTCCCGTTTAAGAACTCATTGGTTCATTTAGACAATAATTTTTATCTTTTAATTAAATATAAGAAATAATCATTCATACAATGAAGATTAAATGTTGTCCTAGTGGATATTAAATATGAATTATTGAAAATAATTGTAGAATACAGAGGGTCTTATCTAATTCATTATATAAAATTATACACTTGTAATACAAATAAAATATATACCAATTATGTCAGAAAATTAAGATTTATCTTGAGAGTTTGTGGAGTTATGCTTTATAAGAACATCAATTTTGTCTAACCAAGGTAACCTATAATCATTTTCACGACTTATCACTCATATTCTCATATTTTTTTTAGTGTGGTGGAGTCAATATATTTTTTCAAACCCAATATCAAACCAACCCTTTTGGTTTCTCATCAATTGGTATCAAAGCTTCGACTTTTGATACAAGAAAAAGTCAAAAGACCAATACCAGATCTTTATCAATATTTTTAGGGAAGCCTAAATAATACATTCAAAAATTATATATTTAGTTACTGTAACTAATACTATTAGATATGTATAAGTCATGAGAAGAAAAAATAATCACAAGAGGTGTTTGATGAAAATAACTCAATGAGATATTGCTTACTGATTTATTAGAACTTTGTTCAATATACATAGTACAATGTCTCATCATATAAAGGAAACAGTAAAAACTAAGATATATGATACATAATATATTTGATAATAATTAAGAAGAATAAAATATATTATATATCCACCAATAGAATTAAAAACAGGAGATATATGATATCTCAAACAAATACAATAAAAATGAATACATAATTTAATATAAATGTAAGTATAGAAATAAATCAAAGATATACAAAATATTGTTCTTCATTCCTTGATTTTTTGAACCAATCACTAATTGAATCAAAATTAAAATTTTCAGTTATTTTTTTTTCATGTGCATAGATATATTGTCGGCAAGAAATTCATCTCACATTTTATTAATGTGCATAGATTGATTCAACAAATCTTCATAATATAAGGTTTTTATTGCATTAATATGGGATGAGCAACTTTATTGTGACGTTTTCATTGTGTAGTTTCTTTTATATCACTTTTAAAAATTGAATTTATTCTTTTATTCTTTATTAATATATTTTAAAAAAGTTTAAAACTAATAAACAATTTATCATGATCTAATAAAAGAGTTGAGAGATGTAATTACTAAAAAATATATATGATAATTAAACCACAATTAAATTTTGATTATGAAAAAATATTTTGGAATACCAAAAATTTTATATAATCATATAATTTTTTTAAAGCATCAAATATATAAAATATATTAAAAAGATATCAAAATTTTAAAAAAATATTTTAAATTATATATTAATTTATATATAAAATAAAAATTCGGAGGATCAAGCCCTCCGAGTCCTTACTAAGTTCTGCCGTTGCAAAAATATATATTAATCAATAATAAGTCATATGTTAGCCCTCCGAGTCCAATAATAAGTGCTGATTTAATGAATGTTAGCAAAAACAAAGTCATATGTTATGTTGAAATTGAGTGTTTAATTGAGTTTTAGATACCATTTTTTTTTCTTATCATTGATTAAAGTACAATCACAAAATTCAATTTTTAATTTCTCACACATAGTCTTTATGGACGTATTTATGGTATTCTTTTATTTTTTTTAAATTATTAGTGACCATTTGCTGGCTCATTGATTTATTACCATGCTGAAATTGGCTTTCAAATAACATTTTTCGTATCTATAATTTCAAATTTAAGTTTTTGTCAATTGTATTGTTTACAAACCTTTTTATGGTATTGTTCTTATGAAATATTTGTTGGTTGATTCATTAAGGTGTGTTCTTATGTAAGTGATGATTTGTGGGAGAGAAAGATGTTTGATTTGAGTTGATTAGAATGTGATATTTATGTTGTTCTTTTTTATGGAGTTGGAGGCACTAGTGCAGAATTGCATTTTTACCTCGTCTTATAGGCCTCGGTTGGCGAGGAACCGAAGCATATAATGGTGCGGTGACAATTTTGCAATTACATGAAACTTTTATGCCTCAGTTCACATAAAACCCGAAGCCAAAAGTAGTTATAGGTCTCGGTTCAAAAAAAACCGATGCCAAAAGAGATTATAGGCCTCGGTTAAGGAGGCCCGAAGCCAAAAAGGTTGATAATAAAGTGAATTTGAGAATAATTTTTGTAAAAGTTTGTGAATAATTTGACTGATATGACTAAAAAAAACTAAATTTAATAGATGAAAATGTAGAACGACTTAATTGTCCTTGGTGTTAAAAGTGATATAAAATGATATTTAGATGAGTTGTAATTATTTTTGAATTTTTTTATAATGAATAAAATTATTAAAAATAATTATTAATTGAAATAAATAAAAATTATAAAATATTTGGTATAAAAATTGAATATTTTTTATTTTCAATATTAAAGCTCAAAAAGTTAAATATTTGTTATCATATTTTTTAGAAAGTGGAATAGGTTACAAAAGAAACATAACCAATTCCAAAACGTGTGTGCATTTTTTAGATCCAGTTCCAAAACTTTTGGAACTGATTCCATTCATGTGTGGCCTCCATTCATGCACGGGTTCTTCATCACGCACCATAACTCCAACACATGTATGGGGATGTGATCAAATGAAGTGGGACGGGATGCGAGGTTAGCTTCGTAAATTACCAACATCCACCCGCAAATCTGATTAGATGAAGCATGATGGGATTTTAACCTTCTCCTGCTGATCCACGCCTTCCCTTCCATTCAAATACACCCAAACGAACACATACAATTTTTCTTAATCCTCGCTCACCATTCTTTTTTAATAGTGTATCCCCACAAACAAACACGATGTAAGTGTTGAATTATAAAGTTTGGTATATACTACAATAAAAATCGCTTTAGACAACAACACAAAATTATAAGTTAAATCACAAAAATTGTGGACTAAAGTTTATACAACAATTTTTTAGACGTACTTTAGGTGAACGTAGTTGTTTGTAAGAGGCTACGATTTTCAGTACGACTTTGATGTACGTTGCTTAAAATTCTCATAAATGCAATGATTTTGATGTACGTTTTTTCTCAAAACTTCACATCTTCAACACTTTGAGTTCTTGGCATTTTCAGTGTAAAATCAAAGGGAGGGAAGAAATTCAATTTTTTGCGTTTTTTGAACTAAGTTTTGTACTTTTAGTCAAAAAAGGAGGGATGAAATATTTCTAATATAAAAGATTTAATTTTTAGTGTATTTTAGATCACATTTTTAGAAATTAGTCCACACCTTTTACAAGCAACATTTATATAAATGTTGCTTAAGATAGTTTTTAAGTCACGTCTAGAAAAATGTTGCATTTAATATGTTTAGACCACATTTTTATACCCATGGTCTTGTTTAGTGTTGTCTAAAGTCATTTTTGTTGTATATATTACTTACAATTAAATTATCTCCATTTCTTGAATAGTTTGTTTGGATGAAGTAATTGAAATATTTTAGATTTCAATTTTCCTTGGATAAAATATTTAATTTATATTTTAAGGAAAACTCAACTCTATCCTTCAACTCGAGTTGAGTTAGCTCGACTTTTGATTTGAGACGACTTGTCTCGACTTTCGGTATGAATTGACTCCCAAAGATTCAACTTGGGCCGATTAGGCTCAACCTTTGACACAAATAGACTCAACTCGACTTCGGCCAAGGCCTACTCAGCTTAAATTTAGTTAGGATCGATTGGTCTCGTTCAGTGGCGGAACTTGGACAAAAAATTTAGGGGCGCCAAATTAAATTTGTTACATATTTTTTTTTTTAATTAGAAAAAAAACTTTTATTTTTTCTCTTCATTTTCTCTGCTTAAAACAAGCACACATTATAGTATAATTCAAAAAAATATCACTATCCTTCGTTACTATATCATGATACCTAATCATGAATACCATTTTGATAAGTCATTCGTACCTCATCAATTTGATTTGTTGGGTATTGTCAAATTTAAGGACGTTTTTCCCGGATCGCGTTCTAATGAATTTTTAAATTCATTATATGTAACTCTATGAACTTTAGAGATATGTTTTTCATTGTCTTGAATTTTCGATGCTCATGAAATTTCTTAAGTTTAGTTAATGTCGATGCATTTTTTTTCATATTTATCACAAACATTTCTCTCTCCAAAAAAGAATCAATTATTTTACTCTTTATCATAATCTTTCTAATATAAATTTATCACCTCCCACCTATTTAGAAAAAAAAAAGATAAAATATATATTCACAAATCACAATTATCACAATGCAAAACATAATAAAACCCATACAAATTTAATTAAATAAGCAACACTGTATAAATTCAAAACTTTTAAAAATTTTACCATAGGCAGCAGAAAACATAAAATCCCCAAATTTCATAATTAAGGGTTATAATAATTTTGGGAAATATTATAATTAAGGTCCATACAACTTTCATAAAAAAATTCCTAAAATCATAATTAGGGTTTATACTAATTTGGGATAAACTTAATTTGGAATAAACATCCTAAAAAGAATAATAAATTTAACATATATAAATCATAATAAGATACTAACCTTGATATGTGAGAGATCATCCGAGAATGTATACTTCAATCTCAATCTATGTATTCCCCAACCTCTGTTTATCTCTTTGTATTTATTTCTCCTCATACACTTTCATGATAATTTACATGATGAAAAGATCTTATAGCCAGAAAAAAAAAACTCTAATGTCTTTTATAAATCAATATCTCCATTAAACTTTTTATTTTATCTTTTATTATAATTTTTCATAACATAAACTTAATATAAATAATATATAAATATAATTTTAATAAATAAATATATATATATATAAAAAACAAAATTCAAAAATTTTGGGGGAGCCGTGGCTCCCCTATGTCCCTAAATAGTTCCGCCAATGGTCTCGTTCATCGGTCATGGCCGACTCAACTCGACCTTCGACATGGGTCTACTTGGCTTGACCTTCGACTCAGGCCGACTCAGTTCGACCTTCGACTCGGGCCAACTTAATTAAACCTTCGACCTAGGCTAACTCATCTTGACTTTGGCCCGAGTCGACTCATATCGACTTTGGCTCAGGCCGACTCGGCTCGACTTCAGACAAGACTAACTTGGCTTGTCCATTGATTTTACCTTCAACATGGGCTGACTCGGCTCAATCTTCGTCATAGGTCCACTTAACTCAACCTTTGGCTAGGGCAAACTCGACTTCGACTTGGGACGAGACTTGACCTGACCTTCAGTCTAAGCTGACTCGATTCGACTTGACCATCGACTCGGGTCAACTAGGCTCGTCCATTAGCCTGGGCTAACGGGGCTCACCCATCGGCTTAGACCATCTTGGCTCGACCTTTGACTTCGACTGATGGGTTAACATAACTCATGCGTGATGTTTTGTCTGATGGAGGAGATTATGTTATATGTTATTCTAAAAGGAGAGGATAATCCTTTATGTAGAGTGATGCATTTTTTTTATAAATATGATATATGAATAATTTATACTATGTTTGATGGTGGAGACGATGTTATAAGTTGTTATAAGGGGAGATGACAACCCTTCATGTAGAATGATATAAATTTTTAAATTTGATCTATGAAAAATTTATACTACAATAATTTATACCTATAATTCAGGTGTGATGATTATTTTTACAGTACCATCCTTTAGACTCAATGGGTATTCCACGAGAAGTTATCCAAATTCGATCGATGAGACTCTTTCTTCTGCTGATGCAATGGTGAAACTTGGACAAAAAATATTAGGGTGACAAATTAAATTTTTTATATATAATTTTTTTTAGTTAAAAAAAGGCTCTTCATTTTCTTTCTTCATTTCTTATGCTTAAAAGAAACACACATAATAGTAAAATTTAAAAAAATATGACTATCATTCGTTATTATATCATGATACCAAACCATGAATACTATTTTAGATAAGCCTTTCACACCTCATCAATTTGATTTGGTGGGTATTGTGAAATTTGATGATGCTTTTCCCGGATCGTGTTCTATTGAATTTTTAAATTCATTATATGTATCTTTAGGAACTTTAGAGATTTGTTTTTCATTCTTGGTTCTCATGAAATTTATCAAGTTTAGTTAACGTAAATGCATTTTTTTTCATCTTTATCACAAACCTTCCTCCTTCAACAATTCTTTTGCTCTTTATCATAATTTTTCTAATATAAATTTATCACCTCTCACCTATTTAGAAAAAGATGAAATTTATATTCACAAATCACAATTATCACATTGCAAAAAATAATAAACTCATACCACTTTAAATAAATAAGCAAAACTGTAAACTTTAAAAATTTACCATAGCCAGAAAAACACAAAATCCTTAAATTTCATAATTAAGGGTTATACTAATTTGAAAAAAATTATAATTAGGTTTCATATCAATTTCATAAAAGAATCCTTAAAATCATAATTAGGATTTATACTAATTTGGGATAAACATCATAAGAAGAATCATAAATCTAACATACATAAATCATTATATACTAACCTTGATATGTGAGAGATCATGCAAAAATGTATATTTCAATCTCAATCTATATGCTTTCCAATCTCTGTTTTTCCATCTATCTATTTGTAATTTTTTCTCTTTACACACTTTTATAATAACTTACATGGTAGAAAGATCTTATAGCAAAAGCAAAACTCAAATCTCTTTTATAAATCAATATTTTCATTAAATTTTTTATTATTATTTTCTATAAAAATTAATATAAATAATATATAACTATAATTTAAAAATATATATATAAAAAAAATTCTAAAATTTTTGGAAGAACTATGACCTCCCTCTCCCTATGATGTTCGCCTTTGTGGAGATGTCATTCCTCCTTGCACCACCAACAAATTATTCAAAATCCTCAAAATCTTCCAATTTCCCACACTTTTCCTCTGACATTTGATCAGTAAAATTTAGTTACCCCTCCGTCCCTCTCATCTCTCTCATCTCTCTCATCTTTCTATATTTATGACATTTTCTTTAAAGAATGTAAATTTTTTTTTTCTAAAACTATTTACTAATTTTTATTATATAAATAAAAGTACATGTCATTAAAAATATAATATTTATTCGCTATTTAAGAACATTTTTTATTTTCTTTTAAGAAAAAGTTAATATATTTATTATATAATTTTATTATATATATATATATATATTAAAAATAATTTTCTGTAAAACTTATATTTTAAAAATAAAATTATAAATGGTAAGAAATATATAATTTCTCTAAAATTAGTTTTGCACACTAATTTTTAAGAAATTAAAGTTGATAAATTAAAATTTTTTATAAGCAATTAAACTATGTTAATTATATAAAATTTATTTTAACCTTTTCAAAAAAAATATTATTTGTTAAAATGTTGATGGTAAACTAAATTTAAATTTTACTCATTATTTTGCCAAAATGATCTTACTCCTAAACAACGGTAAAGAAAACCAGCACTATAAGAAAACTTTGAAGGAAGGAGAACCAACTTTCAAATAAAAATTTAAGAATAAGGTGGATATTTTAAATTTATGCGGGTGCAATTGGAAATCATGAGGGTGCAGGAGACAAAAAATAATTTTGGTTTGCTCCTATTAATGAGGCTGAAAACTGTGAAGTAGAAGGTAGAAAAGCCCAAAGTCTGCAAAACCCTATCTTTCGTCGTGGTTACCGAGTTTACCCTTATGTATTTATAGTTTCCAAACGCACCAAGCGAGTTAGGCGCGGCGGGATCAGGAGCTTGCAAAATGAAGGTGTTCTCTCCAAAACCCTAATTGCTTCCGTTCTCGAATTTTTCTGTCTCTTCTTCCATCTTTAACACGTCCATTTCTTTTACAGTTTAACATCGCAAATCCCACCACTGGATGTCAGAAGAAGCTGGAAATCGATGACGACCAGAAACTGTAATCTTTCTGCTTTCTTTTGATGTTTCAGTTGTCTTACTCTTCTATTCCGTTTCGCATGTCCTGTTTAGAATAATGTTGCTCTGTGCTCTGTGTTTCCGACTAGCATTGATTATGATTTTAAATTAGCTTAAGTTTTTTTTTTTTTTTTTGTTGTTTTATAGTTTCTTTCTTTTCGATGCTTTTTTAACTCTATGATATCTATTGGGATTTGACCGCTGTTCTTTGCAAGTTGAAGTGGGATTTGTGGACCTTTTATGTGAATTGTTTATTTAGTGTTCTTCTATTTTGTATTGCAGTCGAGCATTTTGGGACAAGAGGATCTCCCAGGAGGTCCTTGGTGATGCCCTAGGCGAGGTATGCTCATTCTGCTTGTTTTTCTTGTTTTTTGATTGTTAAAAAAATTATCTGTTAACCGCTATAATAATTTTGATACTGAAGGAATTTAAAGGATATGTTTTTAAAATCACTGGTGGATGTGACAAACAAGGCTTCCCAATGAAGCAGGGAGTGCTGACCCCTGGTCGTGTCCGACTCTTGCTCCATAGAGGTAAGATTCTTCTGTTGCTTTAGTCTGTTGTTTTGGTTTATAAACAAACCATAATTGTAGTTTACTGATGTTGGAATTATTGGTATGGCTGCCATGTTCAACATTTGTATTTTGTCTTGAAAATTTTAGAATGGATTCCTCTTTTCCTCTACATATTCTTTTTACTTACTCAGTGCGTCTTTTTATGTCCATGCTTGACTTTTAGTTTTTACTAGAAACTTATTTATTACCAAAATTTTCATAGCCGTGTTTATTTGCAGACTTGATGATTTTGTTTGCATTTGAACAGGAACCCCATGTTTCCGTGGATACGGGAGGCGCAATGGAGAGCGTAGGAGGAAGTCTGTTCGTGGATGCATTGTTAGCCCTGACCTATCTGTTTTGAACTTGGTTATTGTGAAGAAGGGCGATAGTGATTTGCCAGGTCTCACCGATGTTGAAAAGCCAAGGATGAGGGGTCCAAAGAGAGCATCAAAAATCCGAAAGCTGTTCAACCTGTCCAAGGATGATGATGTGAGAAAGTATGTGAACACATACCGCCGGACCTTTACGACAAAAGCTGGTAAGGTTTTTAGGTCCATAAATTTTCTCAGTTTCAGTGTAAATGTTGTAAATGAATAGTAATGTTATTCATCTGTAGACTGAGAAAATTTGTAAATGAGTAGTGTTAACTAACCAATCACTGTAGCTTGTACAGCATCAACTCTATAGTTCCAAGTTTTAATTTATTCATCTAGTTACGGATTTTCTGATCAAATAGCTAGTATTTTGTCACGTGGTGGACAGGTGATGTGTTTTATTTTTAAGTGAAAGAACTTAACATTCGCTATTAGTGTGGAACCAAGTAATGGATGTTTATGATGGTCTCTGATATTTGAATAAATGAATTATTTTACTCCTTTACTTATATTGAAGTCCAATTATTTATCAAACATGATTTGTAATTGTGTTTTAATCTGTAATGGATAATTGGTTACAGGGAAAAAGGTGAGCAAAGCTCCAAAGATTCAACGATTGGTCACTCCTTTGACTCTCCAAAGGAAGCGAGCAAGGATTGCTGACAAGAAGAAAAGAATTGCTAAGGCAAAATCAGAAGCAGCAGAGTATCAGAAACTCCTTGCTTCCAGATTGAAGGAGCAGAGGGAACGCCGGAGTGAAAGCTTGGCTAAGCGTAGATCCAAACTTTCTACTGCTTCCAAACCCACTGTTACTGCATAGGCTGCGTGAGATCTGGTGAGGTTTAAACTTCACTTTAGTTTTTGGGAGACTCGGTTGCTTTTAAATTTAAATACATTCAGTTCATTTGAGTAATTTTCAATGATTTTTGTCAATCGAATCTAATGATTTTTGCCTAGTTGGAACTTTTATATATTTTATGCGTTGGCTTCTACAAAAAGCTTCATATTGCATTTCATTTTATGCAAGGCCGGCATTAAGATTAACACGAACAAGCGTTTTATTATGTGTTTCGCCCAAAATTGTATAAATCGGATGGTGGATACCATGCTCCCAATGAAATCTTGTGAACTAGGCTAATTTATTACTACTATATTAGGTTTTATTTAGGGATTGTTCGAGCATGTTGCACAAGGGAGTATTCATTAGTTTAAAATTATTCAACCTAATTCAACTTTTGTAAGTGGGATATTTTGAATGTTTGGGTTAAATATATACAAATGTATTGTTCTTTTGGTTGGTACTGAACTATGAATTTAAAGTTAACATTCCATAAAACCTATATGTTAATATAATGTTTTTAATTTTTATCTATCGTTATGTTTTATTGAAAATGGTGGTTGGTTAAAATTATGATATCCAATAGTATGTTTGTAATTTTGTTCAAAACATAATCAAAGTTTTTAACATTATTTATGACAATGATCGAACTAAAGTAATGTCATGATGAAACCGAAGTCGAACTTGACTTACCAAACTCATTTCTGGAATACATATACAGTATTAGTAAAAACCAATATCAAAACGTAGAGGATAAATGATGATCTTTTAAATCGTAAAAGAGCTTATATTTTTATATTTTAGCTGTTCATAGATCCTATTGACCCGTGTTATTATTTGATACAATCCATAAAATGATTTAGGTAGTGATTGATATAGAAAAAAAAAACGTTATTAAAAAAGCGATTTGTAGTTTACTTCTGGAGAATTGGGTGGATTTCAGTGTAAGAGAGGGTAATTTGCTATATACTAGTTAAAAGTTTTATTTAGTCCTTCATAATAACCTACGTTGATAATTATTTTTGTTTTCCTCAAAGTTGTAAGGTTTACTTATAAGGCTTCAAAATATTAAGATACCAAGCTGCGTAAAATGAAAAAATTATCTTGTTTCAGAGATGGAAACCTTATTGTTGGCGCGAACATTTCAATATTCTCCCAATAAACAATATTTAAAACTTAAATTAAACTATATTTTATAAATAGATATCTTTACATAAAAAATAAAAAAATATTAAAAATGCAACATCACGTTTTTAAAAATTATTTTATTACTAATATAAAGTAATTCAAAAATCATATCTTTTAAGAGAATATTGAAACAAAAACAGGTTGAATTCAACTTCGGATCAAATTGGACAGATACGCAAGTGCAAAATATTACTTTCTATCTTTTAACCGAAGAAGCTTGAAAGAGTTCCAGTGCTGTTGAAATTTAACAGTTTGCGTGAAACCTTCAATAGAGAATGCTATAACACATTCAGGCTGAAGGTTGTAGTTTTATATTACAATAGGTTGACACAGTTTGACCAATGACAAATACAAACTGAGAACATAATTCATAGAGGGTCCACTTAAAATTTCCTTGGCTTTAAATCTGGATTCTATAAGACCTTTCTATTGAAACATGATTACAGATTACAAAAGTTAAAAAGAAAAACATTTTTCTATTTTAAAACCATTTTTTCCACCTATAAATAAAAAATTACCAGAATGTAAAATTTATAACATTTTTAGAACAAAAGTTAATATAATAAAAAAAAATCCACAAATAATTTTGGAAATGACTTTGGTTATAAAACAAATGACTCGTGGGACAAAACACACCTACTGACGACATGGAGTCAACTGATATTCCAGTAAGGCTTAAATATACATTTGGTCCCTATTTTTGTTGATTTTATTCAATTTGGTTCCTATTTTCGTTTTATGTTCAATTAGGTCATTTTTTTCGTCAAATTGTGGTCAATTTGGTCCTTTTCACTAACGGTGTTTAAATAGTTAACGTTTTTGAACAGTACATGCCACGTGTCAGCTCCTGGTTTTTTTTATTTTTTTTTTATTTTTTTTTTATTTTTTAAATTTTTTTTTTAAAATTTTTTTCATTTCAAAAAAAGTGTCCACGTGTCAAGTCACAATTGTGCCACGTGTCAATGCTAGTGCCACGTGTCAATTTCTGATAATATTATTGTTTTTGTTCAATTTAGTCCCTATATTCGTTATTTTTGTTCAATCAGTCCCTATATTCGTTATTTTTGTTTAATTTAGTCCCAAATTTTGTGAAAATAGAACCATTTAATTTTTAAAATTGACATTATTATTACTTATTTTTTAAATTTAATTATAAATTATAATATTTA
>Ga0214542_1003602_pt1 | contig 31402 bp, 13 predicted proteins | sample CNSS1metaG_FD_160096 | JGI IMG/M metagenome (GOLD analysis project Ga0214542, IMG submission 160096) | Root nodule microbial communities from cowpea collected in UCLA plant growth center, Los Angeles, California, USA - CNSS1 | ecosystem: Host-associated > Plants > Roots > Nodule | place: USA...
CACTTTTTTCACATAACAAATTGGAAAAAGAAAATATAACGTTAAATTATATAATAATTTTTTGTGTTAAACGTAGCAGGATGTCAACGTGAATCGTTTGAGGACTATATATATAAATTATGTCTTTTTTAAATTGATTTAATGTCTCATAATGGGAGTGAATGAATATTTTTAAGAAAAAAATTACGGGACACATTATTTTGAGAAAAATGATTTTTTTACTATTAAATTTTGACAATTTTCTCTTACAATCTTAGGTGTCATCTTTTAAATGATTTTTTATTTTTCATTTTTCTCATTTTTAATATTTAAAAACCATTTAGAAGATAACACCTCATATTGTAAGAGAAAGCTATCAAGATTTAGTAGTCAAAATATCATTGTCCTTGTTTTAAAAAGTAATAATACACAAAAACAAGTTATCGAAGTTTTATATCTTTAGTGAAGATGCAAGAATATATGCATTAAACATGATACTTCTATTTTATATATTAGAGTAAAAATAGTATAGGAAAGCAAAAAGTTAGCCTGATGAACTATTAGATTTCTTTGACAAAAGACTCCAACCTGTTTTCAGAATACTTTTATTAATGTGAAAGAAATAACTAAAGGACTTCAATTGGGTTTCAATTTTTTTATAAATAAATTCAATTATAATGTAATATGCCATCACATTGAGAAAATTTGGCGTTTAAAAGTGAAAAGAAGTGTTTAGAGGTGAGTGAGAAATACATTGACGACTGTTCAAGGAAAAGTGTTCATGTTGTTATTGAAGTTATCATAAAGTCGATAGGTTGAGTAAAATTTGTTCACCTCATTAAGAATATATGTATTTTTCGTGAAAGTTGTCTTCATTAGCATCGTCTATTAGAGATTGACATGATTTATTATGAACTTTGGATCATGTGGAGTGAAGATTTAGTTTTCCCTTTTTGTAATTGTAAATGAAGTGTATGAATTAATTATTACACTATGATAGGTGTCTATCTGCATACATAAATCATATAAATTTTTTGTCCTATGATGTATAGTGAATCAAATTGTTGTGAATAATTTTATCTTATGAAAACTGATTAAGGTATGTGAGTGTTTTATAAATGTGGTTCAGGCATGTGTGTAAGACGAGGTGTATTGTTAGAGTAAATAACATGTAACATCTACAAAAAGGGTGTGAATTATGTCGATACCGTTTAAGTATTTATTTAACATAGGAAAAGAAACAAAAATATTTGTCTTGGTTATCTGTAAATTGTGTAGTAGGTGGGACACACAAATAATAGGGTTTACGATAACAACTATTATAGTGTCATTAACCCAATTAGATGTGTGCTTAATATTGAGATTGTCTATTGTAGGAGATAAAGTGTGTTTTGAGGAAGATGTGTAGTGGGAGATTATAAAATTGTTTGGGTGTCAAAATATAAGTTTAGATGACATTGTACATAAACTATACGAAATTGGTGTTGATAAGAAAGTGAATTAATTTTTCCGGTTGTATATTTTTGTTGTGTTGACTGAATTTTATTTTGCAAACAGAAATGGTGTTGTGTTTTTAGGTTGAAATAAGATTGTAGATGATCTTGATAGTGTGGGGAAATATAGATGGATTTATTTTGTTAATTTTTTGGTTGAAAGTTTATGTTGAACTTCTTATCGTTTGTTGATGAAGAAAAAATATCTCAAATGTATATTGTTGGTTGTGTGTTGGTGTTGTAAGTATGTGTTTATGGTAATTATTATGAAATTTAAGTTTATCATTATGCATAGAGGATAATTTGTTGTATTTGACTATTCAAGTGTGGGCATTAGAGCATGTTATGAAGCAGTTTATGAAATTTTATGAAAGTTGGTAGATATTTTATAAGTGTCTAAAGTGTGTAGGTGTAGTCATGGATAAAAAAAATTGCCACATCATTTAAGGTTAACTTCATAAGTGAATCAATATGTCTGTTGGTGTCACCATGGTGAACTTTACATATAATTGTGTGTTGTTTAATGTGATAATAATTTTTATTATGAATATGTGAATGGGTCAAGTATAACAACTCATAAGTTGACACAAAATATAGTTCATATAACTTTAGCTATGAAACGAGGGACTTCTGCAAAATATTAAATATTGAAATCAAATTCAAAATATCATAGAATCAATAGCATTTCTAAATTCTATAAAAAAAAAAGTCAAATGTTACAATATTTTTAACAATCCTTGCGAGCTAATGAGTCTGAATCCCATAATAATACACTATAGGATATTTAAATATTAGAATTTTTGTAAATAAGTAATAAATTTTAAAATAATATTTCAACAACCTATATATATATATAATATTTCAATAATTTTAGGTTAGATAAGAAATTGATATATCAGGAAACTCTACATTTGGTTCATGGTCACATTCGAGTCTGATTTCTTGAGTTTTGTTGTATTGTTCTTTGTTGAGCATTAAAAATATATTATTTTGGTACTTTAAAAATAATTTTGATATATTTTAAAATGGGGTTAATTATGTTTTTCCTCCCTCAATTATTGAGCGATTTTGGTTTTCATCTTTCATTCAAAAGATGATCTATTTAAAGTCTCACGTTCTAAAACTCATGAAATTGGTCATCATTTTTGAACGTTGTTAGTTTTATTAGCAAGCTGGAAGACAGAGTGTCACGTCAAGATCTCATTTTTATCAGTGTTTAACTTATGATTGACACTTGGTAAAAAAGCACAGTGTTTGTCTTATTTAGCACGTGGTAAATAACTTGTTATTAAGTTTAATGTTTGATGTATCAAAAATTAGGGTTTCATTAAAATTAGAAAGAATGGGCATTTGGTGAGGAGAAAAGGGATTCGACGCACATTCGTGAAGGAGAATCATCTAAAGCTACGAAGAAATTAGAGAATCAAGAAGAAGTTGTAAGATTTCAATGAAGAAGATAGTGCTTTCATCTACGACATTGCAATTTATGGAAAGCAGGTTAGTTGTTTTTTATGTTTCAATGTATAGGGTTTGCTTTGGTTGTTTGTTGATTCCATTTATGGTTCGATTAATTTCGTTTGTGTGTTTATTTCAACTGTAGGGTTAGGAATGAGGTTCGATGTAGTTTTTCATCATATGGATAGGTTCAAACATAACAGGGGATTGAAATACGTTGGGGGTGAAATTCATGTTGTTAAGGGGATTAATCCTGATTTTTGGTCATTCTTTGAAGCATTGGGCATATTGAAAGAGTTCAAATACGGTGGTGATGTGAAACTTTTTTGGGAGGGTTCAAAAGAAAGTTTGTTAAGCAACCTTAGACTACTAAGTGATTATAAGGAAGCTATAGCGTTAGCTAACTTTGCAGGGGAGAGTAAAGACGAAGTTGATATATATGTTCAGCATGTTCCTAATCATCATGAAGTAGTTCACTTCATTGGTGGAGTGGATGAAGTTATGTGTGAGGATGAAGGTTTAGGTGAGAAGGAAGTTGTCGTTGAAGAGGAAGTGGTAGGTGAGGAGGATGTGTTGGGGGATGTAAAAGTGATGGGTGAAGAGATTGTGATTGGTGAAAAGGATGTGGTTGGTGAACAGGTACAGGCTGAAGAGGAAGAAGGTTAACCTAGAGATAAACTAAATTATAGTGAAGAAGAAAAGGTGGTTGATGATGATGATGGATTTGGGATGGACAATAATTCAAGTCGTAGAAATATTGGCCCTGTTTTGGATAGAAGATATTAGTGACATGATAATCATCGTTGGGTGTTCATTTCATATCAACAAAAGGTAAACAACAAACATAATATTCTTTTTAACTGATTTGAAATTAATTGACTAAACATTCTGATATAGTATTACATTTATTTGTAGGGACTTATGACTGTATTTGTAGGGACTTATGACTGTATTTGATGGTAATTTCAATGGTGTTGAACATCATTTCTATCTTAGGCACCTATACAACAATTTCAAGAAGAAATTTGGTGGTGGTGTAGTGATTAAATACCTTATAATGGGAGCAACAAAAGCTACTTTCTACACATAATGAAAAAAAAAGGGTGAGTTGAAAAATATAAATCCTAATGCTTATAACTGGTTAGTTTCCATTCCTACAAAATCATGGTGTAAACATGCATTCAACATTCACCCTAGATGTGATGTGTTAATGAATAACTTATATGAGTCATTTAATAGCACAATTTTACTGGCTAGAGATAAACCAAACATTAGCATGATGGAATGGATTAGATCATACATAATGAGTAGATTTGCAACACTTAGAGATAAATTGAATGCATACCCGAGAAATATAATGCCTAGAACCCAAAAAAGGCTTGATAGGAAAGTGGAAAAAAGTGGGAATTGGCTTCCTGTGTGGGTAGGGGATGCTAAGTTTGAAGTGACGCAGGGATTCACAATGGAAAAGTTTTTGGTTGATCTAAGTAAGCATAGTTGCAATTGTTATTTTTGGAATTTGGTGGGTATACCTTGTAGTCATGTTGTGACAACAATTAACTATAAGATAGAAAACCCCGAGGCTTATGTCCATGCATATTACAAAAGAGATGTCTATCAAGCTTGTTATGGCCCTGAAATTACCCCAATCAATGGACAACAACTTTGGCCAAAAAGTAATCAAACTGAACTACTCCCCTTATTTACAAAACCTCACTTGGGAAACCAAAAAAAACAACGAAGAAGGGAACCTAATGAACATGTCAATCATTCCAAACTTTCAAAGAAAAATGTCATGGGAAAGTGTAGCAGGTGTAACCAATATGGACATAATATCAGAAGTTGTAGAAAGGGCATGAGAAGAAAGGGAAATCTTCATCTATACTTTTTTTCAATTAATGTTTTTGTACAAACACAAATATAAATCTTGAATACATACCTAGTTGATAGGGAAACACCTAAAGGAATCAAACTGGTAGTGGAACTACCAACGCTACAAGCCCATCAAACCAAAGCTCAACTAGTAGAAGGAGATCCACACCCATGGTTGTAGCCAACATGAACCAAGGAGAAAGAGCACTAACACATGCAAGAAGCATGGCGGCACAAGTATTAGGTTCTCAAGCAAGTAGTAATATAAGTTCTGCACAACCCACGTAAAATTGAATGGAGATCCAAACTTTTTTGTTGCTTTGTTAAAGACTAATGTGATAGAAATTACTTTTGAAACATTGGGCATAGGGATGGTGGACCACTATTTTGTTTTGGAGCACTAGTATTTTATTGCTTTATTATAGTTTGCAGCGTTGTAGTTAAAGATGTGGACTAATTTTGTTTGTTCTAGAATACTTTATTCATTGCAATAGCAGGGACCACTTTTGCATTATTGTATACAATTAAGGAAAATGGATGAGTGCTTTAGTAAAGGTGATGATATTGGATAAATTGTTGAACTTAATTCAATCCTAAACTGTTGATGAATTTGCTGTAGTAAAATATTGAATTGGTGTAAAACGCATACTATCTTTTACCTCCCACCACAGATTCTTATGCAGCATAAATATTTGTAAAGGTGAAAACGCATAGTATTGGTAAATAAAGAATTGGTGTAAAACACATTCTAATTTGAACACTTGCATATGTTAACATTGATTCACACATCACTAATAGCTGAACAATGTACACCATAAGACAACCAACAACAAAATTATAGGCCCTTTAAATACACTACATATGTTTATAGCATTATATACAAAATGTTTATAGAAACAACCAACACTTTTTCACTGAAAGCATTTTTCACTCCAGTAACGAGCCTCATTAATATTTTGGGTCTCGTTGGTTATGACAAGGCCAATATCAGAAAGCTCAATCAATAAAAATCAGAAAGCTCAATCAACCACTAACAACACTTAAATTATAAGGCATTTGGCAACTGAATGGCATGCAACAATACTCATATCATTAGTAATACCATTTTCACGAATACAAAATATTTCCCTAAAATTACATAACCAATGACCACTACAACTACCAATTGCAGGAATTTCCCAAATACAACTGCTGAAACTAATTACAATTAACCTTAAACAAAAACATAACCACAAATACAATTGTTGAAGCCCATGACAGAACAAATAAAAATTGCAGGAATTTCCCAAATCTTTTATCTTTTTGCAATTTCCTCTTGAACTTCTCGTTTTTCTTAATCAGGTCCAACATCACTTTCTATTTTTCCAAACAAACTTCATCTTCTTCAACTCTTTTTCCTCCGGTAGCTTCAAATTCAAATTCTTGACCTTCACCTTTAGATTCCTCTTCATTATCCCATTCAAAATAATTACAATGTGAAATAGACTGCAAAAATTTGAAACCATTATCACAAACACCAAATAAAGCTCGAGTAAAAGAAATGCAATTTGTCACTTACAACCCAATTTCTACATCTCCAAAATAACTTGCCCTTGTTCTTCACAATACTTGTCTTTAGGAGCAACAATCTTTTCCCACACCCACACACTTTCGATGCTATTTCTGAACACGACACTAAACTTTGCAAAATTTTCGAACCAATATTCCTCTGCTGCAATCAAATCTTGAACTACCACCCTTCATCACTGTAGAACGTTGTACACAAACGCCAATGTTATCGCCTACATTTCCCCCGCACCAAACGATCTCTTGAAGCTCCTTAACAACGATCCAATCCGACAATTCCAAATTTAGGGTTTCAAACACTAACGCCAAACTACCTTCTAATTAGAACCAATTCCATGACTTTGAAATCACGTGTTTACTGTACCTTGAGTGAAAGTTAAAAACGGGATCATGATATGACACTTTGTCTGCCAGCTTGTTAATAAAACTAATGGCGTTCAAAAACGAGGATGAATTCCATGAGTTTTAGAACATGAGGAACTTAAATAGATCATCTTTTGAATGAGGGACGTAAATTAAAATCGCCCACAATACTTGAGAGACGAAAAACATAATTAACCATTTTAAAATTAATGATCATCAGTGTATTTTGAAGATACAACAAAAGAACAACAAACAAAAACCAACAAAAAATTCAAACTAAAATGAATATATTTAATTTTAAAATTTGAGATTTATAAAGAAACGAATTATAATTTTATATTTAGTCTTTAATTAAAAAGCAATGTTGATGTAAATAATTTTTTTACTATTTATGAAGAAAATAATTATATTATATTAATATTAGTTGAGAAACCACCTTTAATTTAAACCAATAAAATATTATATTAATAGTAAATACTAAAAAACAATCAAACTCAATTTCTTTAATATCAATGAAAATATGATGATGAACGAATAACATCCAATTCTCAACCGAGCGGGTGACATTCTCTGTGTCGAAATAAGAAGAAAACATCTTTAAATAAAAAATCAAGAGGAAGAAATTTTAACTTTTTCACAAAATTTAAGATCCTCTTAATTTACATTTATAAATTTTTAAAATTTTAATTTTCTTAATATGATGTTAAGTAATTTACATTCGTAGATTCTTAAAATTCTGAAATTCGGTATACAGATTAATTTCTCTTCAAGAATTTGTATCCTGAGAGTCCAGGAGATGTTCTTATCATGGTGGCGCCAGCTCTCCGGGAAACATTCCGACGAACACTAATGGTGTTGGAGCATGATGGACGTAGTGAAACACACGCGCTAGAATAGTGAGCGAGGGAAAAACAATTTAAATATCTATAAATTCATTATAGGTTACAATTAATCAAAACCATTTATTATCAAATTAATAATTCTAACCACAATGGCTAACTTTATTTGTTTATAACTTAAAGTAACTTGCTGATAATTTAAATTTAAATATATTTACAGCTAAAAGTTATTACAATTTTTTAATAAGAAGATGAATTAATAAAACAAAGCAATTGTTAATTTAAAAAGAAGAAATAAGCAGTAATGCCAAAAGAAAAGCCAAACGGACCCGGCATTGTCATAATCGTGTGTAAGAACCGTGCTCTCTGGAGAACTCCGAAGGTTTTCTCGCTCTTACACACAAAGCGAATTGCAGGGAACACGCTTCCACTTTGAACTTCAACTACGCTCTCTATAACTCTCTTTGGCGCGTCTCCGTCACTCTCTTCGTCCTCATCCGATTCAAACAAGAATTCTCTGAGCTCAATTTCATTGACAAAATGTCGGTTTCAAAGAAGTTGATTAGATGTGTTATCCTCGACTTGGACGGCACGCTGCTCAACACAGGTTTGTTTCCATTCGTCAACCCAGAATATTCATCTTTGCTCACAGTTGAAGCATATAATCGAGTAGCTGCTTTTTTTTTTCCTTCCAAATTGGGGCTATATTCTATAACGCTGGCGATTGTGAATGTTATTGATGCAGATGGCATCGTAGGCAACGTTTTGAAGGTTTTGTTAGGTAAGTACGGAAAGGAATGGGACGGCAGAGAAGCTCATAAAATAAGAGGAACGACACCGTTTGAAGCTGCCGCTGCGGTTGTGCAAGATTATGAACTTTCCTGCTCGACGACTGAATTTCTCTCTGAAATTTCGCCTCTCTTCTCTGACCAGTAATAGTCTGTTACATCATTCTTTATAAGCTTTTTATGTGTTTGTAAATTGTAGAGATATCTCGTCGGTTGAATGTTGAATGTGAAATGGTGTATGCTTAGTACCAACTAATTATCAATGACTTAACAATACTGGATTACTGAACTTCTGAGTTGGAAAATGCAAATTCATAACTTATTTTGTGAATGTAGAGTTTCGCACGAGATACACCTCTGGAAATTTATTAACATATAATGTCTTGAAACGAAACAATTGTCTGAAATCTTTGTTCGAGTTGGAGATATTAAGCTTGGATTTCCAATTTCGGAAAAAATTTTCTCTTAAGTTTTGTGCTCTATTGGCATTTTAGGTGGTGCAACATCAAAGCACTTCCTGGTGCTAATCGATTGATTAAACATTTGAAGAGTCATGGAGTTCCGATGGCCTTGGCGTCAAACTCTCCAAGGGAAAGCGTTGAAGCCAAAATATCCTATCATGATGGTTGGTCTATTTCAAGAACCTTTGGCATCTTGTGTTGCTTTTGCCTTTGGTTGTGTTAATGTAAGTGTGGTCTTGTTTGTTCTTTATCTTCTTTCGTTCAGGATGGAAGAATTCTTTCTCTGTTATAATTGGTGGAGATGAAGTAAGAACAGGGAAACCTTCCCCTGAAATGTGAGATGCAGTGATGTTCTCTAGCTTTGATTACTGAGGGTCCCCTGATTTTTACATTTGAAAGTTCTCCGTCTCCTAAAACTTTTCTATTGTGTGTTGTGATGTTAGATTCCTTGAAGCTGCTAGGAGGTTAAACATTGAGCCCTCCAGCTGTCTTGTCATTGAAGATTCTGTGTGAGTTCCTTGATTCCTGTCTTTCTCCCGGTACTGAATCTTTCATATGACTTCATGTGTCAGTTCTAAGTCTTTGATGGTTAAGCTTTCTGATGGGTTGCTATTTGCTTTTATCACTGCTTTTATCCCTAATTATATTTGTAAAATATAAAGATAACCCCTTTTCCTTTTGGTCTCTTTGTGGAAAAAAAAAAGATTTTAAACATTTTGGGGAATCTCTAAATTCTTTCAATCACTAGAGGTTCTGTTTGAGTTTTGTAGCCTAAGAGGATGAGAATTTTGAGTTTGTAATTAGATGTATGGTTTTGAAGTAAATGAATCTCCTTTGGCTGAGGATGACTGTTTTATGGTTACTTTGATATATTTGCCAGCCAAAATTACATGCATTTTACCTAGGGATGATGGTTAGTTTTTATGGAAGTGAAACACAGTTATTTGATGATATTGATGAGTGCTTAACCAGGTGCAGTGTATATAAGTGCATTTGTTTTGCTAAGAAAGGAAGACTGGAAACACAAAAGTGCTTGTTCATGGGAAAGAACAAAGCAAATGATGAAAATAAAAATAGGATAATATTCTAAATATTTGTTTTTCAATAAACCATGGCAATGAGACAACTTTTTGTCCCAGCACAACACTACCCAAGAGTAAAAAATACCCTTCAATTTGGCTAAACCTCCATTAGTGCTAATGCAGAACAACAATTAGCACCTAATTTGACTTATACCCAATGCAATCCTATGATCGATGTTAGATGCTCTAGTCGCAAAGAACTCTAGCAAAATCCTAGCTCTCGCCCTAATGAAGTATAGGGAACAACCTAGGTATCAATCCAAGGAATTGTTTAATCTTGTAGCTAAAATGTGCCCAATTATCATTCTAAAAATGAAACAAACAATGGGAAGTAAAAACAATGTAAAATGTACTCTAGAACAGTGCAAATGATCAATGAAATGGATTTAAAAATGATGTAACAGAGAAGTATTACCGCAGCATACTATTTGACAGTAAAGGGAAAATGCTCAAATCTATATGCAAATGATGATGGAATACTCTAATATGATGAATGAACCTGTAAAACTATAAAGAAACATGAATAAAAGATGTTACAGACCTTAAACTGTCCTAAAATAGCTTCAAGATGCAAAACAGAGAAGTGTTTGATGAAATGCCTCAATGAAAACCTAGTTTTCACCAAGTGTTTGATGAAATGCTTGAATGATCTAAACTATTATTTATGCAATGCAAATGATCTAGACAAGTTTCTATATGCAGAACTAAGTAAAATGAACTAAAAACTCCAAATACTCAAAATTATGAGTCGAACTAAACTAGAAAGCAAATGCACCAAAACTGTTTTTGACAGAAAATTATTTTATGTAGAATCTGGGTTTAGATGCAATGATAATGATCTGGACATGTTTCAGTATGCATGAGTATGCAACTGCAATGCCTAAACATGATCAAATGTGTTGGAATCACAAAATCACCTATTAAACCAAACTTGATCGCACTTGGTCAAAACAGTTTTTTTGACACCATTTGAAAATTGGTGCAGATTTTGTGTTCTGAATTAAATCTATGCTTGAACTAATATTTTTAGCATTTGAACAAATATACTATGATGCAAATGAAATGAAGAAACAAAGAAATGAACAAAATATAAAGGGAATTCGAAAATGACTAGTTAAACTAAAGTAAGTGCAAAATGGCTTCTAAAATGTGACTAAAATGCATCTGAAGATAAAAGTTGTGTTTCATGCCCTGTAAATGCTTTGAACAAGTTTTAATATGCGAAGGTATGCAATGTGGATGATCAGAACTGTCCAGAAAACACCAAAACAGAAAATCACTCATTAAAGCAAACTTGGGAGCAAAGTAAACTGTGCTAATTTTATGTAGAATTTAGTAAATGGGGTATGAACATGCAACTGTACATCAATGCATGATTTTATCATCTATACATGTGTAATATGATGCTAATGGACTACCAAAACAGAGAATTCACCGAAAGGATTAATGCAAAATAAAATTCCCAATTTAAGCTAGACTAGAAAACCTAGAATCTACCAAACAAAATGCATGGAATGAGGTAATTGATGGCTCAAACATAATCCTATGCACTGAAAAAACATGCTGAAATGCAAAGAAACATACAAAATTGGCTGGAATGCAAAAATCAAAGATTAAAGCAAGTTCAAGAACAAAAAGCGGGAAACATAACTACATTACCTAACATTTGAGATTTTTGGAGATTTTGAGTTCAAAGCTAAAACTAAGAATTAGAACATGTCTAAAGTCATGAGAATACATAAAAAATAGGTGAGAAAAATTCAGAACTGGATTTAAAACTGAAAATCATCATATGGCTTGTGAGGTAGTGAAAATGGGTTTTTGAAGGAAAAACTTAGAATCATGAGTCTTGGTCTATAATTTCAGATTTTTGGATCCACTTCAGTTCATGAGAACCTATTGAATCAAGTGGTGACATTGCACTCCTTTGATCTAATCCTGAATCCAGAAATCAGATCAAGTAAAAGAAGAAATCTAGAATTGTAAAACTAGCATCATGAACTAGATTTTGACAGCAAGAGAGACTTGATGTGAATTTGTAAAATGGAATGGCTCATACAAGATGAAAATATAAAGAAATATGCAAGGAAAACTAGAAAATAATAACGTAAAAGCTTAAACAGAAAATTCTAGAAAAAAAGGGTTTAAACCCATAAATGAGAACTTGAATGTTGGGTGCAATCTTTGTTTCAATATCTCTAATCTGAAATATTGATTCCAGTGGTCACATTGTACTCTTTAGAAACCATATTTGAATCCAAACCTGACCCTAAATAAAGATAAAGATTAATACCATTCTATCTTCATCCAAGAAAACATCTCTAGATCAAAACCAGAAAAATGGATAGAAAATAGATGCTGAAAAATAGGTGCAGAACTGTAAATTGCTTAGAAATAAAGATTGCATAAATGAAAACGAAAAATAGAAAGTAAAACTTAAAATTCACAACTCAACAGAACAAAGGAATAAACTGGAAATTTGAATTGCATTGAAGATTGAAATGTACAATTGGTTTGAGATTACATATGCTGTCAAGAACTTGAATGCCTCTTGCTCACATTGTAGACTTGTGCTCCATGATCTTCACAACTTAATGCTCCCAGCCCAGAAAACTCCGAATCTAAGATTTAAAGAAAGCTATAAAAGTGCCGAAAAGAAAATTTATGGGTCGTGTGAAAGGATGGATGTGTTTGGAGTGATAGTAGTTTGGGTCGTGATGTTGGTGGTGTGTCCATCCTCTCCCTTATCTATCCTAATTAAAGAAAAGAAAATACAATGAACTAACTAGAATTATAGCAGATAAATTCTAGAACAAAAAAATCAGCTTTTAGTACAATGCATCTCTCGTTACAAAGGCTCCTATAGGTAACTAACTTTTCAGCCTTCTAACTTCCAACTGCAGCAAACACTCCTTCTTAGCCCAAACTGTCCAGTGAGCAAATTGAAGCAAATTTCCTGTTGCCACGTTGGACAGCTTCTCTCCAAGTCATTTCTATTTACTTTCCAATGGTCTTGTTATCTACTATTGCTAGGCAAAAGTCAGAATTGACTTGTAGGCTTCCATTCTTCCTTGGCATAGGTCCAAGTCTCTCTTCAGGATTCTCTTAATGTTACTGCAGTAGAAAATTCAAAGGAATTAATCAAGCTGAAAATTTCAATTGCCTATTTAAAACTACATTCTACTAATGACTAAGGACTCAAAACCTACTAAACTAAACTTTACTCTAAAAAACACTCTTTTTTAACATGTTTTTATTAAAACTAAGATTTTTTCGAAGAAAATACTAAAATATTATAAAAACAGGAAATAAAGAAAAGAAAACTCCCAAAAGAAGTGTTGTAAAACACCAAATAAGTGTCTAATATGACACTTAACAATCGACCTAAAAAATTAGATGGGAACATGGACTAAACAAAATGGTTGTATTGTAACTCTGCTTCTTCTAGTGTTTCTTCTTGATAAAATTCCTTCATAACAGTCCTTTGTGCATCTGTGCTCAGGTTGAATTAGCATTTTCTCTATTATGATTAAAACTTATCTTTTGATATCTACTTGCTTAATTGTTTTACGTCTCCACTCGTTACCACTTTCTAGAACCTTGTCTCCATCCCACAAATCTACCTTTTCATACTTTAGCTGGATTGGGAATTTAGTTTAACATTAATTTTGAAGGTTCTTCTTCACTTTCAAGTTATTTGTGTCTTTGACAAGATAGACAAAATAATCACTGTTTAACTTTCACTACATTATGGCTACCCCTCTCCAATTGTCCACATTGATTGACATGTTGTAAACATCATAGCATAATTTATAATAGCCAAAGATTGCTTCCTTATTTCCTACTAGGTATCTTCAAATGAATTGATGATTTTTATCTTAGAATTTTTTTCTCTATCCCTTAGGGATACTTCTTTTCCTCCGTATCTTTCTAAAAGCATGTATACTTGGCTACTTCAGACCTGGGGTTACTGCAGGTAAAACTGCTGAAATGGAAGTAGTTGCTGTACCATCACTTCCAAAACAGACGCATCTCTACACTGCAGCAGATGAGGTGATCAATTCCCTACTTGACTTGCAACTCGAAAAGTGGGGTCTGCCTCCGTTTGAAGATTGTAAACCCCAAATACTTTAAGATATTCCTCTTTGCATTTGTTAGCGTTTCTTTTATTTAAACTTGTATTCTAAATTATTGCAGGGGTGGAGGGAACTTTGCCCTTAGATCCTTGGTATATTGGTGGTCCTGTTGTCAAGGGATTTGGTCGTGGCTCGAAGGTACTTGGGATCCCTACAGGTTTGTACTTTGTTACAACTTATTTCTTAAAGAATTGCTGGTCTATTATACTGTCTTAAACAATCTTTGGTGTATTATTATATAAATAGTAATATGTACTCTATTTTCTTCCAGCAAATTTATCGACAAAGGGATATTCAGATCTCCTTTCAGAACATCCTGCGGGAGTTTATTTCGGTTGGGCTGGATTGCCATCAAGAGGTATTTTTAAAATGGTGATGAGCATTGGTTGGAATCTATATTTTGACAACAAAGAAAAGACTATAGTAAGTGTTATTACTCACCCCCAACTATAACTATTTACCAATCAATTTTCATATTATCTTCTGCTTTTTTTACTGTAGGAACCATGGTTACTTCATGACTTTAACGAGGATTTCTATGGGGAAGAACTGCGGCTTGTTATAGTTGGTTACATACGTCCCGAGGTATTATCTTAATGAATATTTCTCCTATAATTTTTCTTTGTCGTCCTTGTACTGTACCCCGTATACTTATAAAGTTTCACTAAAATTGGGCATTGTGCATAACAGGCAAATTTTCCATCCCTTGAAAGCTTGGTAGCTAAAATTCATGAAGATCGCAGGGTTGCTGAAAGGGCTCTTGATCTCCCCTTATATTCAAGTTTTAAGAATGATTCGTATCTGAGAAGTTCTTAGTACTCCCTTTTTTATCTCACAGCATCTCGTCTAAGAAATCCCAGGTGTTAATTGTTGTAAGCGTATAATCCCGTTATTCCACTCAATAAGTTTGCATATTATACGCTTATTACCCTATGATTCATATGCATCAGTGACATAATTCAACGTGATTTGGAGTGGAACATGCGTAAAATACTTAAACCTATTTTGGATAATTTTAAATGTTTAATTGAGTTCCTGACATTTCTTTCAGTACATTTGCCACAAATTTTCATATATCCTACGTGACTGCTGTGTTCCTCTGTGAACTGTTGTTTTTTCATTGAAGGTAAGGTCATGATGAATCAGTACAGGGTGTTGAGTGGATAATAAATTAAAATTAAATTATATTGGATGGATAAAAGTTAAACTATTTATCCATTTATGATATGATAAAAATGTTTTATAGAAATCAGCCCTATTTAATAGCTTTCCGTGGATGAATGTTCAATCTAAATATTTGTATCGTTTGTGCTCCTGAATATTGTAGAGTTCAGTTCAGGACTCGTAAATATATAAATTTTGTTTTTGTTACTCAATTTTTTTATCCTTAATAACAAATATAGTTCTAATTTGATTTATACTATTTGTCGGCATATGTTAAACTGCGATTGATAATTCATTAAGGAAAATGTCAAGTTCGATATTTATTTTATTTGAAATTTAAAATATGTAAACTCTAAACTTTAGTAGACTTTGTAGTGTCCTCAACCTCTATCTCTTTCATCGTTTGAAAATATTCTCATTATTAACTTGGGTCGTCGAGGAACCGATAACAACTTTTCTTTCGAGAACTCTATTTTTCTTCTATTTTCACAATTCAACTTTCTATTTTAATTGGACGTAGTTTAGAGCTTGATTTCTCAATGTAAAGAGGCTTGATGTCCAAACTACCTAAAAAGGTGTAGTTTGTAGCCTGATTATCATTGTATACATTGCCACTTCTAGTTGAGGCCCTGTACGGTCATGGACTCCTCAACAAACTATTCCATAAATATGCAAAGGGGTTCTAAACTCTCCTGTGTCTTGAAGACTCAAACCTCCAATGAAGTTGTTTTGATGATGATTTTGAAAGATGAAAATGAGCTGAAGATGCTAAAAATGTTGTTGAGAGTTTGTAACTTTCATTGTATTTTATCGACTCTTTCAGATAAAGTATTCACAAGATTTTTAATTCAACATGACCTTACTCAAATTAATTAAGAGAATAATATTTGTTGTAAAGTTAAAAATATGAGAAAAAGGTTTATGACATTGTTAACCGATTAAGTTTTTAAGTAATGAGTTAAACTATTCATGAAATATTTAAAAAAAAAGGATAATTGATTATCAGCTTAATTAAGTGATTAGACCATAAAATATATTTAAAATTTTCAATGTTTTGAGAAATTAACCAATTAAAATCTTGTATAATAAATTAATTTCTTTCTCTGAATTAAATACATAGCTGCAGTAATTGATTAGCATGTGCCTTAATCAATTAAAATAGAAGTCTTGTAAATCTTGTATAATAAATTAACTTCTATCTCTAAATGAAATACAAAGTTCAGATAATTGATTAACACTTGTTGTGAACTTGTGATCAATTAAAATAGAAAGTGCTGCAATTGTTTTTCAATTTTTCACAAAAATAATAAATTAAATGCTTGAAATAATTGATTAAATAGTTTTGAAATTTCTTTAAATCAATTATTGGTTTTATAAATAGAGTCTTTGTCACACTATTTTACATAACTAATACTATCGAGAAATATAAATTATTTTTGAGATCATTTGAGTTAATTTTTTGAGAATTAAAAAGGTTGTGTTGTGTTAATTGTATCAATCTTATGGGTTGCCTATAACTTGAAATTTAGTATACTCTTTCCTTGTTATAAATTTGCTGGAGTGTTCCAATATATATCGTGTAATATCTTTTTAGATGTGTTCAAGAGTTGATATAATTTTTGCTTGTTGTTTTGAGGTTGTAGGTTGCTTATGTGAGTGCTTGTAAAAGCTTTTGAAGACAATGAAATCCAATTATTTTAAGGTTGAATAAATGATATTGGATGCAAGACCATTTATGATCTAAACCAGTATAATGTTGCAGTGTCCTTTTCCTTTTTCAACTTCTTTATATTGTTCTTAACTAATCTTTTATCCATCTTGATTCCAAAATCAGTTGCATTCTATTTTTCAATTTGTCCAATCATTAACGTGTATAACCTAAAAGTCTTTTATTAAAGTTTCATATATTATAATACATATCGAATATTTTTACTCTAATTTGAACTACTTATATAGAGTTTCTATTAATATCAATGTAATATAAATGATAAAGGAAATAAACATCCATTTATAAAAAAAAAATATATTTAAATTAATAAATTAGTGTAAAAACAACAGTGAAATCATTAATGACCTCAAATTCCTTGTTCTCATCATGAAATTTAATTACAAATGTTTTTTTTAATTCTTTATTAGGTATAAGATATTGACAAATATATTTTTTATGAAAAATTATGTTTTGAAAAAGATTTTTTTATTTGATAAAAAATATATATATTTTTTAATCAAAATAAAGTAATAAAATTATATTTTTTTGTCTAATTTGGTACTTTGTCAATTAAATGTTTTTTTGTTAAAGTATCATTTTCTATTTCTTATATAACCTTTTAATTAAAAAATAAATAAATGGAAGTGTAAGTGAGTGAGTTTTGTTTTGGCGCTTATAGTTAAAGCTTCCTGCAAATCCGGCGGCAGCAGAAACACCGTGGTTGTGCAGTGGCGATGGGAGAAGAAGAGGAGCTCCAATCCGAATCCAATGTAGCAAACGCCAACACCAACACCAACGAAGATTACTCCTTCCCCGCTCTTCGCTTCGATGTCTCTCCTCACAGAACCTACCATTTCCACCGTCAGTTCATCACTCCCTCCAACCCTAACAATTTCCACAAGGCCGTTAAATGGTACGCTACACCATCACTCACTCTCCTTTATCTTCTACTACCTTTCTCAATTCCTAATTTGAGTTCTGCTTCTGTCTTAGGTCACCTGACGGTTCCTGCTTCCTCACCTCTTCCGAGGACAACACTCTCCGCCTCTTCGCGCCGTAAGTCTCCTCTTCGCAACCTCCATTCCGATCTCACTATATCTAATCTTGTGATTATGTACAACTAATTCACTTCGCTTTTCCCTGGCAGACCGGGAACTGAAAGCGACGCTTCCGTTGCTGCTTCCGACGACGGTAATCGCGCCTTTCGAATATGTAAACAAGTGAACGCGATTAACTGCTATATGAAGTTCGAGTGTTCATTGTATGTTGTTGTTGTTGTTGTCTACAGATTCCTTTGCTGCAGACGTAGTCATGCATGAAGGAGAGTCCATACACGATTTCTGTTGGTATCCTTACATGTCTTTCTCTGGTAAGAAATGTTTTGTTTTCTTTGCTTTTTAGTAACTGATAGTGATGGTGTGGTGTCTATTGGTATATGATATTGGATATTTGCAGATCTGGTGACCAATGTTTTTGCGACTACTACTCGAGACCATCCGATTCATTTATGGGATGCTACCTCTGGCCAGGTATTTTCATTGTTTCTCATTTCAGTTTTGTGCTTAAACTGTTTGTCGTCCTAGTGCCATTGAATTATTTGCGAAACTATGAAAGTTAAAATGAAATGGAATAATATTAAGGGGGACGGTAAATGTAGCACTTGAAGTGTTAATAATGTTACCAAGGTTTTAAAAAGTCGTCACGATAACAGTTGTATTGCATGAAATTGAGGATACCATAAACATTGATGTTGCAAATAGAATCACAGGCGTGGAACGCTTTTTAAAATCTCAAATGTTACTGCTAAGAATTAACATTGTTGGCAGCTTTGAAGGTACATTATGGTTTTTGTGTTGCTATTGTGGTTTTTGACCATTGCTTTTGGTGAAAATTGCAGTTGCGTTGCACGTATCGGGCATATGATGCAATGGATGAAATTACAGCTGCTTTTTCAATTGCTTTTAATCCAGCAGGGACTAAGTAAGCTATTTGATTAAGGACCAACAATTTGCAAATTGTAGATGCACAACACAATGCTTCTATGATAATAACTCATATTTCATGCTCACAGGTCTAATAGTTTTTCCTCATCAAACTTTCATAAACTTTCTCTAGGACATTTAGGCTTACATATGTTTTTAATCCTTGCAAATATGGCTAAACTTGTTTGCCGTCTTCCAATTCTTTTTTTGTTGGTTTTAGTTCTAATAAATTTGAAAAATTGTATGTGCCAGACTGTTGCCATTTAGTGATGATGTAGCAATGTTACCTCAATGCCCATTGTAAGGTGACATGTGGGGATAGGGAACATAAACTTTATGGGGACCAGACCCAAATAAAAAAAGTATCTTGGAGGATGAAAGGCAAATTTCATTATATTTATAATCACTAAAACATATTTACCAGGACATTTGAATATACAGGCATCCCTTGGGTTTTATGTTCATATGCTATCGACAAATAACTTTACCTGACCTAAGTGAGTTGCACACTATTAAAATTTATAAGATATCTAGTGCTTAGGAGGTGGTTTTCAAAATACGGTATGATTTTTGGTTTACTTTATTTCAAGCGATGAATGTGTATTTGTGAAAGTTATTTAAACTCTTTGGTTGTCTTGTAGGATATTTGCTGGATACAACAAATGTATTAGGATATTTGATTTACATCGACCGGGTAGGGATTTTGAATTGTATTCAACAGTAAAAGATAAAAAAGAAGGCCAAACAGGTAATTTTCATCAGGGCTGCTGAAGTTTTTTCTTTTTTGCTGGGAAGGTTGGGGTGACAGCAGCAATAACATCTATGAATGAAATGTCTGGGAAAATTCTATGGTACAAAGAGATGCACATAATTCAGTTTATATGAATGCAGGTATTATATCTGCAATGGCTTTTTCTCCATTTCATTCTGGGATGCTAGCTTTGGGTTCTTACAATCAAACTGCTGCTATTTATAGGGAGGACAACATGGAACTCTTGTACCTTTTGCATGGTCAAGAAGGTGGAATTACTCATGTAAGTTAGGGTTTCCTGTAAATAATTTATTCACGTTATAACATTGAGAAGAATTCCTAAATTTTCCTCTTCTTCAGGCCCAGTTTTCCAAAGATGGAAATTATTTATACACTGGAGGTCGGAAGGTGAGATTTGCACATTTTCTTTTATAGTTCTAGAGTTTGGACTGGACTACGAGTCATATTCTTGTTACCCAGCATATTGTTACTTGAAGTTCAGTTTCTTACATTCATTGTTTCTTGAAGGACCCTTATATACTCTGCTGGGATGTGCGCAAGTCGGTTGATTGTGTTTACAAGTACTATTCTATCTCTTCCCTTGACTGTGGTTTATCTATGAATTGAAGAAAAGTTTATATATGATGTTTGGGAAAACTTAAATTATAGAAAATATTTTTTCCGAAGTTAGGAAACTGCAAAAGCTCTTGTTCAAACAAGATAATCCTTACATGCATTTAAGTGGAAGCGTACTTTATGATGAGCAAAACTGATGCAAGCTGTTGTTCAAGAGAATAAAGAAAATACATAATTGTATACTACAATTTGCCCTCAAAATAAAGAATTTGAGTTCCTAATTGAATTTTTCAGACTTTCCATTTTGGATATTATAGTAGAACCAGTAAATTCCAAAGCTAAATTCCTATATCCCTTACTAACTGCTGATGCGTGCACTACTACATACTTAATCCAAAGATCCTCTTTTTTTGTATGGTTAGGTTGCTGTTTGCTATTATGTGTTTTTGTGTATTTCCATTGTTATGAAAGCTTGACTGATTCCAATCATATTATCTCTGTTTTATCAATTTTTTTTTTTTATCATAAAGACACTTTTACTATTTATTCTATAAGTACAAATGTTGGGAGTTGAATGGATGCATCTTTGCACCTTGTTACTAGGTTATACAGATCATCAGAAAACACCAATCAGCGGATACTGTTCGATATTGACCCTTCTGGACAGCATCTTGGTACAGGGGGTCAGGTATCTTGACATTCCTATTATCTTGCAACATCAATTATCGTCAATCAATATTAAGTTTGTTTTTAAATGATTATTTTTTTTTTTGGTTTCAGGATGGTTTAGTACACATATATAATCTTCAAACTGGGCAGTGGGTGTCAAGTTTCGAGGCTGCTTTAGGTAGTCAAGTTCTGTATGTTGATGCTTGTATTTTTTTCTCCGTCTTATTTGTGTATATCAATTTTTAACTGCTTTAAGCTTTATTTTTTACTGTTTGCTGTGCAGACACGGTTAATGGTTTCTCATTCCATCCATTTCTACCCCATGCTGTATCATCCTCGGGCCATCGGAGATTCGTAATTCCAGACGACGGCAATGAAGAATTGCGCTTAAGTGGTATTGTTATAATATTATAGACATGCAGACTCCCGCTCCCCCCTCCCCTTACCAAAGGGTTTTCTATTTCTTTTATTTCATCATTGATCAGGTTTTATTATTTTGGCATGGTTTCACGGAAGTAACCTAATTTTATATTATCTATGAGCTATAATTTGATGAAATTATGAAAAATCATTATATATTTTGTGCTACTAAAGGTAATTTCGCTAACTTTACTTTTCTCCATTGATAACTTCAATCGTGATATATAGGTCGTGAAAATTGCGTCTCAGTATGGACTTTCTGTTGTGATTCAATGGAGATTGACATGAAAAGCAATGGCAGTTTCAACGATCAGTCTGAAAGTGGTAACTTGGACTGAAATTCGTTAATGCTTTGCGGCCACCTTGTACCGATCTGGTAACACTAGTTTGTTTTGTAAGTTGTTGCCAATGATCATGACGGTTCACTGTTTAACTGTTCCTTGTTTGACCAAAAAACTGAGCGAAATTTTGCATATATGTCTTATACGTGTAAAATTGTAAATTTCTAATTCTAGCAAGGATTTGGACTTGTTTGGTTGTTATTTAGTTGGTGAGGTATTTGCTACTGTCTTTTACTTGCTAGTGAAGTTTCAGCCCGTATTCTGGCCGGCAATACTTTTCTTCCTTTTTTGAGAATCGTTCTTTCTTTAGGTCACGTAAAAAGCGGTCTTTTATGCTTGGGATTTGAAGTAATCTTCGATTATTATATACAACAAAAGAGAAACACCGGTGGAATTGGCCAAAGGAACACTGATTTTCGTGTCTCGACGAACATGGACCTGAAAGTATGACTAGTTTTTCTTACAGACTCACTTTCACCTGTTAATATCTAGATAATGGTTGTACTTTTTAGCGATGTTGATTCCGTAAAAGCACCAAAATGCTGCAATTTCTCTTTTCAAAATTATTGAAATGGGTAGATTTTAAAAAATATTTATGAATATTGACAAGTCATGCCGGTGACTTTATTGTGAATAAGTTGTGTGACACGACTGTTGACTTAATAAAGTAAAGTTGTGTTTGCATGTTAACTCTTCAATTTATTGTAATTTTTTTTTAGATTTTAATTGAAGTTGTATTTATGTATTGACTTTATTTTATTGTGATATAAACTTAAGTTGCAAGAATGACACAATTTTAATTATGAAATATTTTAATACAAATTAAAAAAAAAAGAAAATCAAGAATTTTATAATAAAAGTATGAAATATTTAAAATGTAAATGTTTGATAAATTTTTAGTTAATATAAGGATACATTATGAAATTGTTTAGAATTTTTCAACAAGCATAAATATTATCAACTAAGACTAAAATGTAGAAAAAGAGAAAAAAATAGTAATAAATAATGTATTTTTTGAAATTTGGAAACTTAAAATGATTTGTTAGCGTGTTTGTTATCAATTTTTGAATAATTTTCAAATATGAAACATCTTAGTTTGAGTTCTTTGTAAGTTATAAGTTTTTGTAGTTTTTCTTTCTCAAAATTTTTATCTCAAAATCAATGATTCTGGAAAAAATACTAATTATATATCAAAACAAGTTATAAAAAAAAAGAAAAAAGACAAAAAATAAATTTTAAATATTTTTAATGATTTATAAAAAATAAACTATATAAACAATTGAAATTGTATCATTCATACGACTTCAATCCAATTCAGACTACGAAATTATGTATCAATATAAGATTTCAATGAAATTATTAAAAAAAATAAATCAAATAAAAATTATACTAAATTAACAGACTTTTTTAACGTTCACTATACCAAATCAAACTAACACGACTTTGTTATTTTTGTAATTTTAGTAATTTGGGAAAAAAAAAATGCACCATTTTATCGCTTATTGTGTACTGTCGTATAAGAAGGGGCAAAAGTAACTCAATCCGGCAACTAGGCTTTTATTTACGGTAATATTTTATGTTGAAGAATTCACGCATATTCTCGGTCTTTCCAGTTTCTGAGGTCACCGGAATCCGGAGAAAAGAGTATCGTGGCCAGTCGTTCTAACTCTACCAAGTCATAGTTGATTCTAGAATATTGCAATTACTGTTAAATAGGATTTATCTATTGTTTTTTATGTTTTTGAACTACATTGTTGAGCTTGAAATGTTCTTCTGAAACATGGGCCCTCTAATTATAAATAACTGGAAAGTGTAGTCCAGTCTCCACGTCTAATCGTTCATTTCTTAAACTCATAATATTATGTTTTTGTTATAGGTTTATTTTCAAGCCACAATTTTTAAACATGCTTATCATAGAGGAAAAGGGTAGAAATAAGAAAAATAAATCAAAACTCGAAGTAGTAAAATATAAAACAAAAAAGACAAAAAATGAAAGATGTGATGCATACGTTGTTTGACACATGGTTCGTTGACATAGACTCCTTAAAACGCACTAGTGAAAAATAATAATGTGAAAATATTGAAGATAAATCTCTAAACTTTTGTGAAAAATGTGATTAAGAGAAATACTTGCCTAAACTTTTGGACACTTCGCCAATCATTATTGTAAAGGAAAAACAAACATGCTGTGTTTTTAATATACCAGATTCATTAACTATGGTTTTGACCAAACAAGGACCATGGTTGAGAAAACAGCAAAAGATGAAAAGACCAAAACAGCCCTCGTGTTTACAACAAACGTGTTGCGTTGTTTTTATTTGCCGAATTAACCAACTCCGGTTTTGACTCAACACAGACCATGGTTGAGGAAAACTCCAAAGGAGGAAAAGACCAAAGAGGCCCTCCAACAACCAAGCAGCAACAGCAGCCAGCCACCTAATAAACTCCGTCGAAGCACAAAGGTTGTTTCATTCAGTGGGTCCCATTCCAGTTCGGTTAACCACTTTTCACCGTCGATTAAGCCATCACAAGCGTGTGTTGCACAGGCTGTGATCCACTGCAGCGACGGTCTACCATACCACGCGTTTACTTACGTACACGGAACTTCTCCAGAAGCTACCGACAAAGCCGACCAAGCACCACGTCACCGCCCACTTCTCTCCCTATCCTCTGTCACGTTGCCACGTGTTCTTTCTCCAACGGCTAGTTTTTTCTCTCCCTCTCCTTGTATTTTAACCGCCCGCCATGTTTAGAGAGAGAAAAGTAACCCCTGACACTTCCCTCGAAGTTTCGCGTAATTTTCTCACGCGGTATTCACTGCTAAATAAATATTTAATAACTAGAAAAAACCTCTTCTTTTTTAGCTTTATATATAAAGCACTTCATTAACACCGCATTTGTTCCCAGATTCTTAAACAGCTTCTAGTTGAGTTTGATCACCAAGTTCAATTTCAGTGTTTGGTTTACCTGTTTAGCATCACAACTGCAAATAGAAACTCTCTTGTAACACTTGGTGAGTTGTGTCTCACTTTTCTATTATCTTCTTCGTTTTCTGTTCTGGTATCCTTTTCAGTTTTCCATAAGATTATTATTTTTTTTTAAATGTCGAACTATTTGCGTATTCTCCGAAAAACTAATGGTTTGTTTGTTTGGGTTTTACAGATTAGAAGAAAAGGTTGTATCTGTGAAGTTTTGGTTAATTTGAATATGGCATTAGGGTTTGAGGGCTATAGTTATACAACTGCCCTTGGAAGGAAGAGGGTTGTGTTAGTGCATAATGTGGAAGTTTTGTCTCCGTTGAAGAGAACGCGCAGCGAGAAAATCACCTTCGATTCTGAAAGGTCTCCGCTTGAGGCCCTTCCTCTTGAGATTCTGGTGAGTGTTGCAAATTTCAGTTTTGTCTTTTTTTTTTTCGTTCCTAATTTTTCATGTCTGATTCTGCAATGATTGTTCTGAAACATGGGTTTTTCTGTTCTTTTCTGGACTAATTGTAGGTGAAGGTGTTGTGTGGTGTGGATCATGAGGATTTGGAGCAACTTGCTCGTGTCTCAAAAACTGTCAGAGAAGCTGTAAGTTTTTGAGTAATATTCAATGTTGTTCAGTTCTGTTTCAAGTTCTATTTTTTTGTTCTAATTTGTGAATTTCTGGGTTTTGCTTTTACAGACTGAGATTGCTAGGCAGACGAATTTTGAGTACAGAACTCCTAAGAAGAAAACTTTTGCTATTTCTATACCCTTTGGAGAGGAAATTGAAGCTCCTAATGCTCCATTGAGGAAACCAAAGTCAAAGCTTATTGCTAAGAATCTGAGTAGCATAACAATGGCATTGTTTACTTCACCTAACGAAGAAGAAGATCAGTGAATGGGCCAAGGAGAAGTAGCAACTGATTACAGGCCAGATAGATTCTCTTGATTCTGATAGTTTTGTGAATAGATTGGTACTGCTACGTGTGTATATTAGTAAGTAGATTCAGAGTGACTTGATAGATACTTAGAAGAACTTACTATCTGATTAATCTTTATACAAGTCATATCTTCAAATCCTTCATTGAAGATTGTTTTGGCTTGTTTGCAATCTTTATGTACATGCACAGGCTAGTAGAAAGTGCTAGAAATTCTAGTCATTGTTTGGAGGGAAATCCCATGTCCTTCTGTATGATAAATGTAACTGTCCTCACAAGTTGTTTGGACATAAGAATGAGTAAAGCTTCTACTTTTATGATTTGATCAAGTTTGCTCTTTTATTCGTTCTGCTTTGACTGTCTTTAATATAATAAATATTCACAAATTGTGTAGAAATGTGGGGTATATTTCTCTTTTTAGCAGAGCAATGGTTATTAGTAATATCCACTAGTTATATCATAAAGTGGGGGAAGCAATTAGACATATCAACATCCATCATGGTCCACCAAAATTAGAGGGAATTTCGTTTGAGATACTTGTGGTTTGAACACTTTTGCTCTAAAAGCCACACAACTAAGGTGTCCTTGGTATCAGAAACAATTAAATACTTTGATCTTTAAGTCAAATACAGAACCTGAACAATCTGTGTAATATTTTTCTGATTTTCAACTCATAACAATGGATTTCCTTCGTTTGACCCTGAAAATAGAAACTGAGACTTCTTCTGTTTACCCCCAAATGATGTCAGAAAGTTATAAATTAACTATTTCACGATCGTAGCTTCCCATTGTCTAGGCAAAATGATAACTTAGTGGTTAAGTTTGCTAGGAGAAACTTCTACATGAATTATATTCAGTTTAAGAACATGTTGCTCTCAGTTTAGTTTTTGGGGTGAATTCAATATTTCTGCAAAATAGTAGCAGGTTTTCTTGACACCTTTCACAGTTGAAGAGGAGTCAAAATGGTTAAAATCCAACAGTTATTAATGTTCCATGTAAACAAAAGATTCGAAACAATAAAGAGATTCTATACTGGATGATGCATAGGGTTGAGGCTTCACATTTATTCAAGTGTTTTATTTGTACTCTGCTAAATAATCACATTTAGTCATCTGCTAATTTTATTAGCAAATAGTGATTATAATAATTGTCGATTTACGTTATGAAGAATTTAAGTTTGATCGTTCAATAATGTTCGACCAACTAAGACAGAATGATCAAATTCTTAACATGAAATTGGAAAATAAAACAAAATAAAATAGATAATAATAATAATGATAGAAATTGAAGGTCAAATAGCAATGATAAAAAATGGTCAAATTTGTAACTTTTGATATAACGAAATCAAAGTATTTCAATGGAGGTCAAATTCTCAACATGAAAACTAGACAATAAAATTAAATCAAACAAGAACAAGAAAACAACAGTAATGATATATTATGATTATTGACACTATTAAAATAAGGTCAAATTCTTAACATTGAATTAATTGGAAAATAAAACAATATCAAATAAATAAATAAGATAAATCATTTTTTTTCTCTTTTATTTGAATTTTTTAATGTAGTCTCTTTAGTATCACAAAAATTAATTCCATCTTTAAGTTTTTCAAATTCGACTGATATTAACATCATTAGTTCTTATAATTTGGAAATGATACTTGTCCAAACTGACACACATCTTTAAATTAGACATCAATATACACATTAAATTTAAAAGTGATTTTTATTTAAGAAATGTTTTTTTTGTTTGTTTTACCAAAAGGAAACTAATGAAACATGCATGCAGTGAAAAAGAAAAAAAAAACCACATTAAAATGAGGGTATACTGTTGCTGACTATTGCCAATATTACTATTTATGTCAAATTTGTTTAAAATACTCTATTCAAGAAATAAATAAATAAATGTGTTTATCCAACACTATTTTTTTACCATTTTACAACGTGTTACAAATAAATGATCTCACATAGTTTTTAACTTTTTAAATTTTCTTATTTAGATGTAATAAATAATTTCATCAGGTAACTTTTATTTATATATTAATATTTTAAATTAAATTTGTGCAGGTAAAAAACAAATTCAATAGTGTTGAAAAAAGAAGAAGGCAACACTCATCTAAAAACAGTTTTATAGAATAATTTTAGCTATACATTTTATGCTTAATAATATAGAATATTTAGTAAATTAATAATTCGGATGGTTCTAAGCAAGAAAATGAATGGTAGGACAAGCATTTTGACTATTCTTAGAATATATAATAGAAAATATTCTGAACATTGCTTTGATCACTTTATTTTGTAACTATTCATTATACTTTATTTCTTGTTTTTTACTGCAGGCTCTAGTGGCCAATAAATAACAATTTCTTTCATCAAAATGGGGATTGGAGGAGGTTTTCGATCGAAACCATGGGAAAGAAAGAAGAAAACAATGGTAAAGTTGAAAGTTGTTTTTGAGATTTTGGAAATCATGGTTCCATTAATTGCATTTAATTTCATCCAAAACAATCTATGAGGGGTATACAATAAACACAGGCAAGAATAAGAAAATTTATATATCTTGCTACTATTAGGTAAAGTTTCAATTGTAAAAGAAAAATCCTAAAATATTATATGTTTAAATAGATAAATATAAATACGGTAAAAGTGGCCTGTTCATATTATTATAACCATTAAGGTAATTAGATTGAAAAATACTTCATATATGTAAGATTCCATATTCTCCCATGCGTGCGAATAAGAAAATAAATATTAATAATTTATATCTTACAAAAGAATTCTTAAATTTTACTTTGACTAATTTTTATAGTATGAAATCATCTTAATTCCCTTTTTGAAAATATTTAAAATTTGTGCATGGATACAGGTCCAGTTAATTAGTGATGGTAATCGACTGTAATATCACTTATGTCTTATGTTTTTTCATATATGATTGTATTCGATGAAAGATTATATTATGTATATATAACATTGGTATTATACATATAATACATTTGATATTACTTTTAACCAAAGCCTTAAAACAAAAGTGTTATGAATTTTTATTTTTATATTTTGTTTAACTTTGTCTATTATATTTAATGTGAAACTTTGACTCACACTTAAACTATTCTTAATAATCAAAATATAAAATTAAATAATTGACTGATTAAATTTTATTCCATAAAAATAATTGAAGATTTAATTTAAAATTTATACTTAGATCCATTTTATCAAATATAAAAGTTAGTCAAATTATATGTAAATGAAAAAGTTTAGATTAAATATGTTTTTTTAGTGAAAATTAAAATTTGTTTTCTTTTTTAAATTTTGAACTAATTTATTCTTTAAATGTTTAGAAATATGTGACTTTATTTATTTTAACCAAATTTTATTAAATTTATTTTACGTTTCAAACACGATTAAATTGATCAAAATTAAAAAAAAATCAATTTTTACTTAAAAATATAAAATATATTTATCCCGTAAGACATGTGTACTATATAACATTGACAAATTCAAATGTATTTTCCAGTGCCAATCACAAACAACACGATGAGAAGCATTACACCATTTTTGTTTCTCTTCTCAGCTTTAAGCTTTCTGTTTTCTGCAACTTCAGATTCACCCTTTGAAACTTTTCTCCATTGTCTTTCAAACCAATCTAGCCCTTCAATATCGAAGGCCATTTACACTCCAAACCACCCCTCATTCTTCTCTATCTTGCACATGCACACACACAATCACAGATTTTCTGCACCAACAGCACCAAAACCTCTGGCCATTGTGACTGCTCTGGATGAATCTCACGTGCAAGGCACTGTTGTATGCGCAAAAAGTAACGGACTTGAGATAAGGATCCGAAGTGGTGGCCATGACTGTGAAGGCCTTTCATATGTATCAGACGTGCCCTTTGTTGTTCTTGACATGTTTCCTTTGGGATCAGTTGATGTGGACATTGCAGAAGGAACAGCATGGGTTCAAGCTGGTTCAACACTTGGTCAGCTTTACTATCACATTGCTGAGAAAAGTGGTGTTCATGCTTTCCCTGCTGGGGTGTGCCCTACAGTGGGTGCTGGTGGCCACTTTTCTGGTGGGGGCTATGGAAATCTCATGAGAAAATATGGTCTTTCTGTGGATAATATCATTGATGCAAAAATGGTTGATGTGAATGGTAATATACTTGACAGAAAAACAATGGGGGAGGATCAGTTTTGGGCTATAAGAGGAGGTGGTGGTGGTAGTTTTGGTGTTGTTCTTTCATGGAAGATCAAGTTGGTTTCTGTGACCCCAAAAGTGACTGTTTTCAAAGTGAGAAAAACCTTGGAAGATGGTGCAAGGGATCTTGTTTACAAGTGGCAATTGATTGCCACAAAATTGCATGAAGATATTTTCATAAGAGTGATGCATGATGTGGTGCACAGTTCTCAAAAGGGTAAGACTATAGAGGTCACTTTTATTGGTTTATTCTTGGGAAAAAGTGATGAAATGTTGAGTTTGTTGAATGAGAGTTTCCCAGAATTGGAGTTGAAGAAGAGTGAGTGCATTGAAATGCCATGGATCAATTCCACCCTTTATTGGTATAATTACCCAATAGGGACCCCAATTGAGGCTTTGCTTGATGTGCCAAAAGAGCCTCTTTCACAAAGTTTCAAAACCATGTCAGACTATGTGAAAAGGCCTGTTCCAAAAAGTGGTCTGAAATCGATGTGGGAATTTATTATTAAAAGTGAGAGTGTGAGAATGGAATGGAACCCTTATGGAGGGAAGATGCATGAGATTTCAGCATCAGAAACTCCATTCCCTCACAGAGCAGGGAACTTGTTCTTGATCGAGTACTTAACATCTTGGGGGGAAGATGGGGTTGAAGCAAAAAATCATTACTTGAATATTTCAAAGTCTTTCTATGAATTTATGAGTCCATTTGTTTCACACTCGCCCAGAGAGGCATTTCTCAATTACAGGGACCTTGATATAGGTGTCAATCATCCGAGTAATGTAACAAATGTGGACATTGCTCAAAGTTTTGGGAGCAAATATTTCAAGAACAATTTTAAGAGATTAGTGAGAGTGAAATCTAGGGTTGATCCCCATAACTTCTTTAGACATGAGCAGAGTATTCCTCCTCTTTTCGGAAATTTGTAACTTGAACACCCAACACTAGTTCATAACCCAGGTACCAAGTGACCAACTTTTTATAAAGAAAAATACACGAGAATGAGTTGTGCGTGAAGAACAAGTACTAGAATGTTATTTTAATTACAGCATTGTAGTTATCGAATGATTTTGTCTGTGAATATGTTAATGTCAAAGTATAAAATGATGCCTGAAATATTAATCTCCATAAATTCAAGTTCGGTTAAGTGTACTTTTCATAATAATGCATGTTTAATTTATTATTTTGTTCATGCTTAATAAAAATAACCTAATAACTATATTATATAATGGATTAAGGTTCTTTGATTATTCATTATACTTTAAATATTGTATATGATGATTTATTATTTTCATTTATGAGTATTTAAATTTAAATTTTAACTAATATTACTAACATTCTCAATATTTTAATATATATATATATATATATATATATATATACACACTAACATACACAGAGTTGCTGTCGCGTTTGTGTATATGCATTTTTTTATACCTGATATTATATTAGTAGGTGATATTATATTATTAAGTTAATATATAAAATAAAATTACATCTATTAAAAATAAAGTGAAATATATTAGAAAAGATGAGAGAATAACGGTTGATAGAAAAAAAAGAGAAGAACAGAGATAGACAATTTTATAAAAAAGTTTGTAAAAATAACGGTCAATTTTCAAAAATTTAATAAATAATTATATTTCAAAGAATAAAATTGAT